>Ga0078972_1000638_pt1 | contig 143571 bp, 138 predicted proteins | sample YelNatPaOPGAMG01_FD_67568 | JGI IMG/M metagenome (GOLD analysis project Ga0078972, IMG submission 67568) | Hot spring thermophilic microbial communities from Obsidian Pool, Yellowstone National Park, USA - OP-RAMG-01 (SPADES assembly) (version 2) | ecosystem: Environmental > Aquatic > Thermal... | reverse complement strand
GCTGCTTCCTCGGGGCATCGAGGTCCTGGCGGAGCCATGCGTCGATGACGCCCACGTAGCGACCCGACCTGGGCTTGGTCCGCGGACCCTTCAGACGATAGCGAACCGGCTGGACCTGGGATGGCGCAAAAGGCCTCCACCGCCCGCAGGACGGTGCTGGCGGCCCTGTCAGCCTGTCCGCGGCTCCTTTGCGGCCTCGCAAAGCGCTCCGGATCCGCCAGTTGGCAGGAGACCCGCAGAACCTCCTGGCGTCACACCGATTTTGGGTCCGGGCACCTCACATAGAGGCCTGCCGGGCGGGGCGTCCCGGACACGCCTGCGGCCGCCCCGACGCCCTCAGTCAAGGACGCTGTCCGTGGTGTAGGTGAGCGGGGTTGCCCGGCCCTTCGCCCCCCGGCGAGTTGGGTCGGCAGACCGCCTGCGCCCGAGCCACACGGTCCATCCGTTGCCGGCGAGAAGGCCCAGGAGCAGGTAGGCGAGGCCGCCCAGCTGGGAGAAGACGAGGAGCGAGACGGTGGCCGCGATGACGGAGAACTGCACCTGGCCCCGCAACGTCGTCGGAGTGGTCGGGGGGTCGGTCATCATGAAGAAGCCGAGGAAGAAGGCGGCGTTCACGAACGGTGTGCGGAGGGCGTCGGCAGGTGTGGCCGAGGGAATCCCGATGTGGGCGACGGCCATCACCAGGATGAGAGCGAAGTAGGTTCCGAAGAAGGAGAGCACCTGAGCGTACTTCTTGACCCGCACGGCGACGAAGACGCCAACGACGAGGACGAGCGGCAGGTGCCACCAGCTCGTGAGGGGCATGCCCGCCCACCAGCTCTGGGCCCCCGAAAAGAGGGCGAGGGAGATGAGGAGTCCGACGGCCGCAGGGTTGAAGAGCGGCTTCCTGCCCCGCTTCAGGACGTGCTTCGAGAGCACGGCCGCTCCTGCCGTCAGGGCCACCACGTAAAGCGGCGTCAGTCCGCTCAGGACGTCGGCCACGATGAGGCCCGTGATCAGGCCGCCGGTGGAAAAGACCGCCTTGCGCCCGAGGGCCAGCGCCACGACGAGGTCGACGACCACGCCCACCGCCCCGGCCAGGGCCGCGTGGGGGATGCCCTGCTGCCCTGAATGGGTGACGCCGCCCACCAGGGTGAGCAGGACGAGGGCGCCCAGCACCACTGCCTTGGGCGTCTTCGCAAACTTGACAAAGCGGGCCGTGACCCCGCCCGGGGCTTCGCCGCCCCTTCGGAGGTCGCCCGCCGATCGAGGGGACGGCCGGCTGCGTGAAGGGGGCGCCCCCGAGGGGACGGACGGCCCCCCGCGGTGACTGGACGAATGCTTCTTCCGGTGGCTCACGATGCCCAGGCTCCCATCCCGTCCGACTCCTCGACGCACATGTCCGAGGTGACCACGAGACCGTCGAGGCCCACGTCTTCGATGAAGGACAGGGCCCGGCCGCGACCGAGCACGAACGCCGCCGTGGCCACCGTGTCGGCCATCATGGCCGTCGGTCCGACCACCGTGCAGCTGAGGATGTCCGGAACCGGGCTTCCCGTGCGGGCGTCGACGAGGTGGTGCGCCCCGGGTGCCGTGGGGCTCCGGCGCTTGGCGCCGCCGGATGTGCAGATGGCGCGCCCGGTGAGCCGGAGCGTGGCGAGGAGCCGGGACGGCTCCCGCGGGTCCTCAATCCCGATCTTCCAGGCGTCGCCTGATGGATCCACGCCGGAGACGAAGAGATCGCCTCCGGCGTCGACCAGGACGCCGTCCCATGCTTCCAGAGAGCGGGCCGCGAGGTCAATGGCCAGCCCCTTGGCGACGGCGTCGAGATCGAGTGCCATCGGTCTTTCGAGGCGCACGCCGAGGCCGTCCTCCAAGAGCGTGATGTCGCGGTAGCTGGCGTCACCGCCCACAGGGGGAGGTGTGGCCACCCGCCTACCCGTGAGATAGTGGCAGTCAAAGCCGAGATCCTCCATGATCCGGCCCACCGAGGGATCAAAGGCGCCCTCGGTCAGGGAGGCCACCTCGACGGCCACCCTCAGGGCGTGAAACAGCATCGGCGTCACCGGCACGAGCATACCTGGCTGCGCCACGAGCCGCCTCAGGTCGCTTCCCTCATCGAAGCGGCTGAGCGTCGTCTCAACCGAGCGCATGAGGGCCAGTGCCCGGCGGATGTCGGCCTTCATGGCGCCGCTGTCGCGGCGACCGACGACCCGGAGTGTGACGACGGTCCCCATGAGAACAAAGGACTCGGCGAGGGTCGGGAGCCGGTCGGCGGGACGCACGGCCGCCATGCCTAGGCCTTGGCCTTCGTAAGGGCGTTGTAGACGGCGTCCGCGAAGTTGTAGCTGCTCGCCGTGGCGCCGCTCACGCCGTAGATGCCGATGACAGCCTGCTTTTTGACCACTTCGTCGTTCATATAGGGGGAGATGTACGAAGCGGGATAGTGCATGTTGTAGCTCGTGATCTCGACGGACACGATCTTGCCGCCGCTCACCGTCACCGACACGGAGAGGCTCCCGTAAACGTTGAACGCAGACCCCGTGTACGTGCCGTCCCTGTAGGACGAGGTGCTCTGCGTGCCCGTGGACGCCGTCGATGACGCAGCCGGGGAGGACGAGCCTGACGACGTGCTGGAGGCATTGGACGAACTTCCCGGGGCTTTGGCCGCTCCCACGTTCGACGCCACGGATCCGAGGGTGCCGGTCGCTGAGGCGGACGGCTCAGTGTAGACGTAGGCCCCGGCGTAAATGGCGCCGACGGCAGCCGTGCACAGAAGGAGCAGCTTGATGTTCGGTGTTCCAGGCAGCGGCCTTCCCTCCTCGAGGATCGACCTTCAGACTACATGCTTCACATGACGGGTCGGTAAGTCCCGGCTGAGATCTGGCTAATGCGGCCCTGGGCGGAGCGTCGTGCGCACCGTACGACAGGCCCGGTGTGGGAACAGCACCGCCTGCTGCCCTTTGTCCGCAGTGGACGAAAGGATGTGTGACGGCGGTGTGAAAGACGGGTTCTGGATCCGCATGGCATGATCGGCCGGTCGATGCTAGCGACGCTGGGACAGAGGGCGCTCAGGGGATCGGGATGTCCGTGACCGAGCGAGCCTGGGCGAGCTCGTCCCCGGACAGGGTGGCCGGGTCGACGGGTCGCACCATGGCCCAATGCCTGCCGACAGGACAATGCTGGTAGCGCACGTTTCCTAAGCGGACGGCCTTCAGGGATCCGAACGGAAGCCAAAGCGTCTCGAAGAAGTGGCCTGCCGAGCAGCGGACGATCACGCGGCCGTCGGGCTGGACGTATTTCGCCATCCGACCCCATGCGAACATGAGGGCCGCGACGACGAGGACCAGAACGATGACGCGAATGATGGCTCCTAGGTGCACATGCATCCCTCCCTCTACAGACGGCGGCGCTTCCCACACACCTTGGAGACCGGGTCCGGACAGGGAGTCGCGGGGGCGGCCCGCTCCCCTCGGGCCCCTTGACGCCGTATGCCGGTCAGCCGCCCGACATCGCCCCGATGACCGTGAAGGGCCTCTCCCCCCGGGCGACGGCGTCGGGGAGGGGAGCGTCCGGCCGGTCGAACGAGACGTCTCGATCGCAGGCGAAAAAGCGCAGGTAGGGCCTTCGCCTCTTCGTCGCCCGGTCCCGGATCGTTCCCCTGAGGACGGGGAAGCGGGCCTCCAGGGCGTCGAGCACCGACGCCTGCGTGACGGGCCCGTCCACATCGAGCAGGATGTCGCCTTCGACGCCGACGAGCACCCTCAGGTGGTGGGGGACCTCCACGCGGATCACGAAAGCGTCTGGACCTCCACCGAAAGCACGGCCGGAAGGTCGTGGACAATGGCCTGCCAGGTCTCTCCCGAGTCCGGCGAGACATAGACCTGGCCGCCGGTGGTGCCGAAGTAGACGCCGGCTGCATCACATCTGTCGACGGACATGGCGTCCCTGAGGACGTTCACGTAGCAGTTCTCCTGTGGCAGGCCGTTTGACAGGGGCTCCCACTCGTTCCCGCCCGTCCGGCTGCGGTACACCCGGAGCCTGCCTTCGGGCGGGTAGTGCACACTGTCGCTTGTGATCGGGATGACGTAGACGGTGCCGGGCTCATGGGGATGGACAGCGATCGGGAAGCCGAAGTCCGAGGGCAGGTCGCCGCTCACCTCGTGCCACATCTCCCCGGCGTCATCGGAGCGCATCACGTCCCAGTGCTTTTGCATGTAGAGCACATCGGGGCGCGAGGGGTGAAAGGCGATGGAGTGGACACAGTGGCCCACCTCTGCCTCGCCCTCTGGAATCTGCGCGGAGCGAAGCCCGTGATTCACCGGCTTCCAGATCCCCCCAGCATCGTCCGTGCGGAAGGCGCCGGCGGAGGAGATGGCGACGTACATGCGATCGGGGTTTGACGGGTCGAGGAGGATCGTGTGCAGACACAGGCCACCGGCGCCAGGAGACCAGTCCCTTCCCCCCGTGTCATGGCGCAGTCCTGGCATCTCCTGCCAGGACTGACCGCCGTCGTCGGAGCGGAAGAGCGCCGCGTCCTCTACGCCGGCGAACACGACATCCGGGTCTATGAGTGACGGTTCGAGGTGCCACACCCGCTTGAACTCCCAGGGATGCGGCGTTCCGTCGTACCACTGGTGGTCCTCCGGCCGGCCGGCGTAGGCGAAGTCGTTGCCCACCGGTGTGAAGGTGCGGCCGCCGTCGTCGGAGCGCTGGATGAGCTGTCCGAACCAGCTGGTGGACTGGGAGGCGTAGACCCGATCCGGGTCCACAGGCGAGCCTTTCATGTGGTAGACCTCCCAGCCCGCGAAATGGGGCCCCGAGATCTCCCACTTCTGCCTGCGCTCGTCAGACGTCAGGCAGAACCCGCCCTTCCTCGTGCCGACGAGCACCCTGACACCCGTCACCCCGGCTCCCTCCAATGCGGTACGATCACCTTCCGGTCCGGATCAGGCTCGAACGGATATTCGACGTCGCCGGGCGCCCTCCTCCGGCGGACCCGGACGGCCAGGGGCAAAGCGGCGGATGCCCGCGGGAAGATCCCCCGCTCAGGATCCTTCCAGATCGTGGACGGGGGAGGAGGCCGGGCGCACGGTCCCGTCCTGTGGGGGGCTTTCAGCGGGAGAGGAAGCGCACCACGTCCCACGGAGGAAGCACCACGGGCGGCTTGGCCAGCGCTTCCTCGAGTTCCCGGGAGAGAAGGTCCCTTCGCACCACGACCTGGTAGACGTACTTCCCGAACCAGCCGTCGTTCATGAAGAAATAGCCCTTATCGCCCACGTCGGTGCCCCAGCTGTTCTCGACCTTCCAGCGACGGACGCCTGCATCGGTCAGGTCCACGCCGGTGAAGAGCATCTGGTGCCCCCCGGCGATCCGGCCGAGCGGCCCCAGGTGCTCTTCCTTCCTGAACTCCAGGTCGATCCCGAATACGGCGGAGAGGTCGTAGATCCGGTCGTCCAGCACGCCGGAGGCCGAATCCATCATCTCTACGACGTCGCAGCCGAAGTACACCCCCTCGCCCGACTCGAGTTGCCGGAGGGCGAGGGAGCGCATGGTGTCGATGTCGACGTTCAGGTAGGGGTAGGGGCGGCCGCCCTCGACCCGGGGAGCGTGGGCGACGGCGTAGGTGCGGCCGAAGGGTTTGTCGGGCGTCGGCACGTTCATGAGGTTCGCCCATGCGCCGAAGTCAAAGCGCACGTGTTCGCTAAAGAAGCGCTCTGGGGTGAGGTCCCGGAGGGCGCGGAAGCCCTTCTTCCCGTCACGGTATTCGAAGTCGAAGCGTTCGGGGGGCACGCCGAGGAACACGCTGAGGAGCCGGTGCACCTCCTCCATCATCACCGCCTTGCGGCTTCGGGCGGCCTCGAGGCCCAGGTGGGCAAGTCGGCGGAGATCTGCCGCGTCATGGCGCAGCTTGTGCTTCAGGACGGCGTTCAAGCCGTGCGAGGCGCTTGAGTGGAAGGTCTCCGGCATCGCCTTTTGCGGCACGAGCCCGTATTTCTCGATCAGGTTGGCGAAGAGCTGCCACTCGCCCCCGTCGCCGGCCGGGTCTTCGGTGAGGGCCATCACGACCTGGCTGTCGGCTGCCTCGGCCGCGGTGGCGATGATGGATTCGTAGAAGGCGTTGGACTTCTCCAGCTTGTCGAAGAACATCAGGTAGGACTCCGAGAGCTCGAGGTCATCGAGCCCGAGGTTGCGCCGTGCCCTCTCGCGCAGGAGGTTCAGACCGGCGAACATCCAGCAGCGGCCGCTTTCTTTCTGGTTGGTGGCGCCACCGGTGTCGAGATCGGTGGAGAACGCCCCCTTCGTCTCGGTGATGGCGTCCTGGTCCAGGGCGAAGTCGGTGAGACCGCCGGCGACGACGGCGTTCATGACAAAACGGTGGCGGTGGTCCGCCCTGAGCCTCTCCCGCCACGTGGCGAGGTCGTGGAGATCAAGGGCTTTGTGCGGCTTGAGCTCGATTCCCATCGTGCACCCCCGTGAGACCGGAAGCATGTGCCTTTCTTCGTTCGGGGGCACTCTGTCGCTAACCTTCGTCGGCCGGGCAAGACCACCACCGTCAGGCGGCAGGAGGATGGGAGGCGGTCGTGAGCGGGGCCGACCGGGAAAGCCCGAAGAGCCTCCCCAGCCGGGGGAACCCGCCCAACGCCCGGGTGGCGGCGAGCGAGAGGGCGAAGGTGACCGCGAACAGGACGAGTGAGGCTCCGAACGGTCCGCCGGCGATGGGCATCAAGGCCTCGTGGACCCACCGGAGGATGAGGACGTGGACGAGGTAGATGCCGAAGGAGGCGTCCGACACGAAGCGCACAACCCGGCGGGCAGCCCCCGCCGGGGCCGATGACGCCTTTCCGAGCGCCCCGCCGATCACCCACAAGGAGGCCGTGACAAGGGCGGCATAGGGGATCATGGCGGGCTCGAACACGCTTGAGGCGATCCGCACGCCGTACCCCAAGGGTCCGGCGACGAGGACGTAGCGGAGGACGAGGGCGGCGACCGACGCCAGACCGAGGCCGAACAGGGTTTTCCGGTGGCGCCCTACAGCCGCCCGCACCGACGGCAGGTGCCAGCCTGCGAGGGCGCCGAGGACGAAGAAGAAGGGGTAGGCGAGAATCGAGCGCACCTGCAGGAAGCCCAGCGAGTACGGGCCGAGAGCGTGATGGGACGCCCACGGGACGAAAAGGGCGTACCAGGCCACTTGCCAGGCGAGGGCGCCTGAGAGCAGGGGGACGTGGCAGCGGGGCCGATGTCGCAGGAGGGCAAGAAGCACCGGCGCCACGACGTAGAACTGGGCGGCCACGACCATGTAGTAGAGCTGGTAGGAGGCGCTGCCGAGGGCGAGGTGGCGCCAGAACCCCGCCCACCAGAGGTTGGTTCCCGGGCGCGCGCCGGGGAGGAGGAGGAGATAGACGCCCGTCCACAGGGCGTAGGGGAGGACCCGGTCGGTGAGCCGGCGGCGGTAGAACCGCCCGCCATCGAAACGCTGGCGGTGGGCGTGAGCCAGCACGAGTCCCATGACGATCATGAACGCCTCGCGGGAGTAGTGCAGGAGCGTGATCAGGGCACCCACGACCATGCTCGCCGGGCTTGCTCGCGCGGCGAGGCCGCCCATCATGCCGAGGGCGTGGACGCCCACGACCGCGGCGCAGGTGAGGGCCCGCACGAGGTCGAGTTCGGGGATGAAGGCAGGATGGATGGGGGTGTGGGCAGCCCCGGGGGTTCCCATCGACGAGGGGTGGCGCATGGTCCAAGACGATGCCGTGAGCCTTGCGCCCATGCCTCGTCACACCGCTATCGAACGGGGCCACGCGTCGCTGGCCTCCGACGAAGGCCTCCCCAACCGTCTCCACAACCCCGGCGATCATCGCCGCGTCCGCTGCGAGATCGGTGCCGGGCGCGGCCCTGGCAAGAAGCAGCGCCGCATCCTTACCCGGCGTGGAAACACCATTCGGTGGCATGTCCTCCCAGGAGAGGACAGTCGTCCGACCTGCCTCCCTTGAGAAGCGCGCATTGAACTTCCGAACCACTGCTCCAGCCTCTCCGCCGCCCGCCTTGCCTGCTGACGCCCAATCCCAAGCCGGTCTCCGCATACCAGCTCGGCGAATATCCGAACTGTCACCGAGGAGTGGGACGCAGGACGGCGAAGGGGGACGGAGAGCGATGAGACCGGAGGCGTGCTCCATGTTCTTCCGGCGCCTTTGCTACCAGGTCTCTCCCGGCAGCGCCGCCCTTGATGCCCTCTTCGCCGTGGAGATCCTAACGTTGCAGCGTCGGCACGGCGGCCGCCTCGTGGGTCGCCGGGCGACTCGTGGAAGGTTTCCGGGTCCTGGAGCTCGGGGCCTGTGCTGACGCTCAGGAATGCACGCGGGTCGAGGCAGCCGTGCGGGCGGACCCTCGACATGGCGCCATCGCTGCCGCACTCGGACGGCTCGGGTGCACGGGCGACGAGGCGGAGGAGGATTTGGAGGCTGCTTGTTGGGCGCCAGCCTCCTTCGCCGATCTGGTGACGTCGACGGTCATGCGCCGGCGGATCCTTGACGGCCTCGGATGTCCTGTTGTGCCGCTTGAGATCTTCCGTCGGCGCCCGGAGGCCATCGAGGAGCGGACCGGATCCGACAGCACCGCGCCTGACGTAACCCGTGGCGTCCAAACTGTGCGAGAATGACGGCGTGACCTTTCATCGTCCCACCATGCCCCCGTCCCCCAACCGACCGGTCGGTAGAACGGAGGTCCCGAGTGGAAGACAGGAAGCGCACGATCTACGATACGGCGGTGCGCCTATTCAAGGCGCAGGGATACCACGCGACCTCCGTCAAGGAGATCGCGGACGCCGTGGGGCTGCAGAAGGGAAGCCTTTACCACTACATGTCGGGCAAGGAGGATCTCCTGCTCGAGATCGCCCGCACGGCGATCACCGCCTACCTCGCCGACCTCGAGCAGGTACGCGGGGCGGGCGGCACGGGCCGGGAGATGCTCTCCCACCTCATCCGGCGCCACGTCGAGCGCGTGACGGGAGACACCGACACCATCACCGTGCTCCTGCGCGAGGCGCGCTCGCTCTCCGAGAAGGCGCGGGCCGAAATCCACGCTCTCACGTCGCGCTATACGGACGGCCTCGTCGAGATCGTCGAGAAGGGCGCCCGGGACGGATCGCTGGCCTTCGCGGACCCCGCCCTCGCCGCCCTCGCCATCCTGGGAGCCCTCAACTGGATGACCCAGTGGTATGTCCCGGGCGGACGCCTCAGCGCCTCGCGCATCGCGGACATGATCGATACCCTCGTTCTGGAGGGCCTTCGCCCCCGCGACTAGCCTCCTCATCGAAAGGGAAGTGCTGCCCATGCCCGATCCCCTTCTGAAGCGTGCCGCCGTCGTTGGCGCCGGCATCATGGGTTCTCAACTGGCGGCCCACTTGGCGAACGCCGGCGTCCGGGTCGACCTCCTCGACATCGTGCCAGCGGGCGCGGGGGACCGCAGTGTCCTGGCCCGCACCGCCCTCGAACGCCTTCCTACGATGAAGCCGGCGCCGATCCTCGGCCGCGAGGTGCTGAACCTCGTGCATCCGGGCAATCTCGAGGACGACCTCGGCCGGCTGGGCGGGGTCGACTGGGTGATCGAGGCCGTGGTGGAGGATCTCGCCCTCAAGAAGGACCTATGGGCCCGTCTGGCGGCGGCTGCGGCGGACCGCGCCGTACTCTCCAGCAACACGTCCGGCCTCTCCCTCACGAGGATTGCTGAAGCCCTTTCCGGGGACGTGCGCCGACGCTTCCTCGGGGCGCATTTCTTCAATCCGCCGCGCTACATGCGTCTGCTCGAGGTGATCCCCACCGCCGACACCGACCAGGCGGTCCTCGCCACCGTGAGGACATGGGGGGAGAAGATCCTGGGCAAAGGCGTGGTGATCGCCCGCGACACGCCCAATTTCATCGCCAACCGGATCGGCATCTTCGCCACCATGGCCACCCTCGGGGCGATGGAGCGCCACGGCCTGAACCCCGAGACCGTCGATGCCCTGACGGGTCCCGTCGTGGGGCATCCCAAGTCGGCCACCTTTCGCACCCTCGACCTCGTCGGCCTCGATGTGTTCATCTTCGTGGCCCGGAACATCGCCGCCAACGTGCCGGAGGCGGAGCGCTCCCTCTTCGAGGTGCCGCATTACATCGAGGAGATGGTTGAGAGGGGCTGGCTCGGGCAGAAATCCGGGCAGGGCTTCTACAGGCGGGAGGAAGGGCCGTCGGGCACCTCCTACCTTGTGATCGACCCGCAGACGCTCACCTACCGGGTGCAGGACGTGCAGGCCATCCCCTCGGTCAGGGAGGCGCGGCGCGCGAAGGGCCTTGACGCCAGGATCCGGACGCTCGCCTACGCCGGCGACGTCGGCGGCGCCTTCACCTGGCAGGTGATGAAGGAGACGCTTCTCTACAGCGCCGCCAAGGCCGGCGAGATCGCCGCCGGCGACCTCGTTGCCATCGACGACGCCATGCGCTGGGGCTTCAACTGGGAGGCCGGCCCCTTCCAGACCTGGGAGGCGCTCGACCTCGCCCGATCCGTGGAGCGGATGAGGGCCGAGGGCGACGACGTCCCGGCCTGGGTCAGGGAACGCGTGGCCGAGGGCGCCACGAGCCTCCTGCCCGAGGCCCCGGGCGCCAAGGAGGTGAGCGTCTCGGTGCGCCGCCGGGAAGCCGCCGGCCACGTCGTGTGGCGCAATCCGGAAGCCATTTTCGTGGACATCGGCGAGGAGGTGGCGGCCCTTTCCATCACGGCCCCGAAGGACGCCATCGGACCCGACCTGATGGCGGCCCTCGCCCGGGCGGCGGCGGACGTCGAGAAGGACTTCAGGGGACTCGTGGTGGTGAACGAGGGGAGCCAGAACTTCTCGGTCGGGGCGAACCTCCTCCTCGTGCTCATGGCCGTGGAGTCGGGACAGTGGGCGGAGGTCGAGAAAGCGACAAAGCGCCTCCAGGACACGCACATGCTGCTCAAGTACCTGGGCCGTCCGGTCGTGGTCGCCCCGTGGGGGATGGCGCTCGGAGGGGGCGCAGAGCTCGCCCTCCACGCTTCCCGCATCCAGGCCGGCGTCGAACTCTACATGGGGCTCGTCGAGACCGGGGTGGGGCTCCTTCCGGCCGGCGGCGGCACCAAGGAGAGCCTCCTGCGGGCGCTGGCGCACCTGCCGGCGGGCGTTCCCTGGTCGCCCGCAGCCGGATCCGGCCAGTACTACGTGGACCCCGCGCCGTTCGTGATGCGGGCCTTCGAGACGATCGCCATGGCCAGGGTCTCGACGGGCGCCGACGAGGCACGCGGCTTCGGATTCCTCTCAGAGGCCGACGGCGTGACCATGAACCGGGACCGCCTGCTGGAGGATGCACGCGCTCTCGTCCTCGTCCTCGACAGGATCGGGTACAGGCCGCCCGTCCGGCGCCCCGTGCCGGTGCCCGGGCGCGAGGTGCGCTCGCTCCTGGAGGTGGCCGTGGACGGGCTCGCCCGCTCGCACTTCATCTCGGAGCACGACGCCAGGATCGCCCGGCAGGTGGCCCGCGTCATCACAGGAGGGGACCGGGCCCAGGGCACCGAGGTCGACGAACAGGATCTCCTCGACCTCGAGCGCGAGGCTTTCCTCTCCCTCCTCGGCGAGGAGAAGACCCGGGCCCGCATCCGGCACACGCTCCAGACCGGCAAGCCGCTTCGCAACTGAGAAAGGGTGGGCGATATGCGTCAGGCAGTCATCGTGTCGGCGGGCAGAACGCCGCTCGGGAAGGCGCCCAAAGGGAGCCTGCGCGACGTGCGGCCGGACGACCTGGCCGCCCTGGTGGTGCGCGAGGTGGTGTCCCGCACGCCCGGCCTCACCGGAGCCGACATCAACGATGTGATCATGGGGTGCGGGGTACCCGAGGGCGAGCAGGGACTGAACCTCGGGCGCCTCGCAGCCCTGGGTGCGGGGCTCGGGGATCACGTCCCCGGCATGACCGTGAACCGCTACTGCTCATCCGGCCTGCAGACCGTGGCACTCGCCGCCCAGTCCATCGTGTCGGGCATGGCCGACATCGTCGTCGCCGGCGGGGTGGAGAGCATGAGCCGCGTGCCGATGATGGGCTTTCGCCCGAGCCCGAACCCGGCATGGGAGGACATTCATCCGGAGCTGTACATCTCCATGGGCCACACGGCGGAGGAGGTCGCCCAGCGCTACGGCGTGAGCCGGGAGGACCAGGACGCCTTCGCCCTCGAGAGCCACCGGCGGGCGGCGGCCGCCGCCGACGCCGGCCGCTTCGCGGACGAGATGATCGCCGTGCCGGTCCGCCTCGCGGACGGGCGGGAGGTGGTCGTGAAGAGCGACGACGGCATCCGGCGCGACACCTCGCTCGAGGCGCTCGCCAAACTGAAGCCCGTCTTCGCCCGGAACGGCACCGTCACGGCCGGCAACGCCTCGCAGACAAGCGACGGCGCCGCCGCCGTCGTTCTGATGTCCGACGAAGAGGCGGGCCGCCGGAACCTTGAGCCGCTCGGGATTTTCCGGAGCTTTGCGGTGGCCGGCGTGGCTCCCGAGGTGATGGGGATCGGGCCCGTCGAGGCGGTTCCGAAGGCTCTCGAGAGGGCCGGCGTCAGGCTGGCGGACGTGGACCTCATCGAACTCAACGAAGCGTTCGCCGCCCAGTCGCTGGCCGTCATCCGGAAGCTCGCGATGGACCCAGAGCGGGTGAACGTGAATGGCGGCGCCATTGCCCTCGGACATCCCCTCGGCTGCACCGGGGCTCGGCAGACGGCGACGATCCTTCACGAACTCCGTCGTCGAGGCGGGCGCTACGGCCTTGTGACGATGTGCATCGGCGGCGGGATGGGGGCGGCAGCGGTATTCGAGGCGGCCTGAGGGCTGCGACGCCCCGGTCAAGGCATCTCTTGGGGAATCCGGTCACAACCTGACGAAGATCGATCAGCCGAGGCATTCAACCGCTTCTCCGAAGGCATTTGAATGGGATTGGAGCAGGCCCGCGCAGCGGGAGGCTCCGGGCCACCTGAGAGGTGCCCCAAACGGACCCGACGGAGGGATGCCGCCGTGATCGACTTCCTCGCCCTCATGCTCGTGTCTCTTGCGGCCGGTTTCGTCGTCCTCGCCCACTACCTCTACGTCAACCCGGACCATGACGAGCGACAGTCCTGGGCGTCCGCCTTCTTCGCCGCCGGCCTCATCGGCACGCTGACGAGCGTCCCGATCGTCATCGGCTGGCCGCTCCCCGGCGCCTACAACATCGCCTTCGGCGAACCGGCCCTCTTCCTCTCCGTCGCCTTCCTCGGGGCGGCCGCGGCGCTCGCCTTCAAGTGGGAACCCCTCTTCCCGGCCCTTTTCGGGTTTTTCGGCGGCATCATCGCCATCGTGGTCGGCATCCGGATCATGGACCTGGGGATGACCCAGGAGCCGGCCCTTACGATGATCGGCTACGTGAGCGCTGGCATCGGCGGCTGCCTGACGCTGCCGGCCATCAACTGGCGGCACGTTCGCTGGATCGCCCTCACCGCCGCCGTGGCGCTCGGCATCGCCGCCGCCGTGTTCCTCCTCACCGGGTACGAGGCCTACTGGGGGCACCTCGTCCAGTTCGCCAAGTACGCTCCGAAGTAGGCGCGAACCCATCCGGTCACGTGCAGGCCCCCCGCCAGGCGGGGGGCCCCGTGACGATCAGCGCTTGGCCTGCCTTCAGGGCAGGTTGGCGGCAGCCGAGGCGGGGATGGCCGCCAGCGCCGTCTTGAGCTGGCTGATGGCGGCGGCGGTGGTGGCGACGGTGAGCGGCTCGGACGGCAGGAAGTCGTTCATCTCGTTGCCCTGGAAGAGGCCGTCCCTCTGGGCCAGCGCCACGTAAGGCCAGGCCCATCGCGGGATGGACGACGTGTCGGCAAAGGTCGGCTTGGCCGAGGGGACGACCGACCTGCCCTGGCCCACCGCCCAGACCTCGATCTTGGCGGCCTGTGTGCGGGTGAGGATGCCCTGCGGATCGAAGAGGCCCCCGCCCACCCCGTTCACCCAGCCGGCGGCCGCGGCGGCCTCGACGTAACCGTAGTCGGGATCGGTGGTGGGCACGTCGGTGAAGGTCGGAGTGTGAGGATCGATGGGGCTGAGGCCGAGGGTCCTGGCGAGATCGGTCACAAACGCCTCCCGGGTGGTGAGCGGATAGACGTTTGCAGCCGCGTTGAAGGCCGCCGTGATGAGAGCCGCGGCGTCAGCGTAGGTGCTGGTCCAACTCGGTTCGTGATCGATGGTGCCGACGACCTGAACGCTCTGGCCGTCCAGGCTCTCCTTGGCCGAAAAGACGATGGTGTGACCGGCCTGCTGGGTCCAGCCGGTCTTGACGCCGGTCACGCGATTGTCGTAGCCGAAGAGGGAATCGATGTTCTTGAGCGTCCCGAGGTACGGGAGCGTCACCGTCCGGCTCGAGACGATCGCCTGGAAGGCGGGGATGGCGAGCGCCGCCTGGGCGAGCCTCGTCATGTCGGCTGGGGAAGACGTGTCCTGCGGGCTCACCCCGGAGACGTCGGCGAAGTGGGTGTGAGTGAGCCCGAGCTTTCTGGCGGTGGCGTTCATGAGGCCAACGAATCCCGCCTCACTGCCCGGCACCTGGTCGGCAAGCCAGACGGCCACGTTGTCGTAGCTGCGGGTCAAGAGCGCCTGCAGGAGGTCCTGGTTCGTGAAGACCTCGCCCACCTTGACCGGCATGACCCAGTCGTCCTGGGAGATGAGCGACTGGGTCCAGGCGACGTTGCGGGCATTGACGGTGAACGGGCGGGTGAGCGGTACGGCGCCCGTGGTGAGGATCACATAGGCGGTCATGATCTTGGCCGTCGAGGCGGTGGGGAGCGCCTCGTCCGCATTCGACCCGGCCAGCGGGATGCCGTTCACTGAGACGAACCAGGCAGAACCGGAGACCCCCGGCGCCGTAAAGTCGCTTGCGGGGACGGGCATGGCCGGGTCGGCGGCGCCGACGGCAGGCGCAAGGGCCAAAACGGGGACGAGGGCGAGGGCGAGGGCGAGGGCGAGGGCGAGGGCGACGAACCTGGAGAGGCGTGACAAGCAGAATCCTCCGCTCGACGGGATGGACGAACCTTCGTCATCCTTCTTGTCCCTGGCAGCCTGTCCCTCCCCGAGGGCTCGAGGTATTTGCTTCCTTGAGCGCCGCTTCATGAACTGGTGGGTCCGGACGTGATGTGGGCCCGGGGGGGGGGGCTGAACCTGCGCGGCTGCTCAGCGTGATGGACACCCGGACCTAGCGTTCCAGGTCGAGTGCGTGATCGGGGAAGGCGACCTCGTCGCCATGCGCCTGCACGACGAGGGCACGCATTAAGAAGAATCGGTGGGGCGGCCGCCCTCAGGCCAGCACGTATCCTGGACAGAGAACGAGATCTTCCGGTTCGCAGACGGGTTGATGGCGGAGTGCCGGGGCGAAGGAACCGTGGAGAAAGCGCCTGCCGCCATCGGGATGAGATTTCAGGGGTAGGCCGCCCCGCTGGACACAGATCCCCGTCAAAAGTGAGGCCAGCCCCGACCGCATGGACGGGGCGGGCGACCTGGGAGGGGAGTTGCCGAATGATGGTGAAATTTGCATGAAGGTCCACCGGTCGTGCCGGGGAAGGGGCATGAGATGGGACAGGGCGACGTGCAGCTCACGAGCCCCGTCGTCGAGGCACGTCACTTGGCGAGGAACGCCGGCGCCCTGTCCGCAGGCTACGTCATCCGGCAGATCCTGTCCTTCGTCGCCCTGACCTTTGTCGCCCACCGTCTGGGACCGCTCGACTTCGGACGCCTCAATTTCGCGCAGGCGCTCGTCATGTACTTCACTCTGGCCGCCACCCTCGGCGTCCCGCTCTGGGGCACGAGGGAACTCGCCCGCCTGGGGGACCCGCTCGCCGTCCGGCACACCCTAGGGGCCGTCCTGACGGCGAGGTTTGCCCTGACGATCGTCGTGGCCGCCTTGGCGCTCCTCCTGGCCCCGGTCCTCTCCACCAGTCCGGCCATGGAGACGCTCATGCTGCTCTACATCCTCGGCATGGTGGTCGGCGTCTTCGACCTGCAGTGGGCGTATGCCGGCCTCGGCCGGCTCGCCTACCCGGGGGCCGCCCTGGTGACGGCCGGGGCCGCCGAGCTCCTTGTGGTGCGTCTTTTCGTGCACGGTCCCCAGGATGTCGCCTTCGCCGTCGTCGGCTCCGTGATGGGGGGGGTGGCCCTCGCCCTCGTCGAGTGGCCATGGATCCTCCGGCATGTGGGCCTCACGCTCATCCGGCCGGGCTCGGGCCTCACCCGCCGCATGGTCCTAACGACGCTTCCCTTCGCCCTGGCACCCGTCGTGATGGCGCTCTTCTACGGCATGGATGCGATCGTGCTGGGCTACCTGAAGGGGTCGTTCGCCGTCGGCCTCTTCAATGCGGCGGCGAAGACCATGCTGTTCCTCGTCGGGCTCACGCTCGCCTACACCCAGGTCTTCTTCCCGGCCGCCACGCGGCTCTTCCACCACGGAGGCGGGCGCCTCATCCCGTTCGCCAGCCGCATGACGACGCTCATGGTGATCGCCGTCCTGCCGGTGGGCGTGGGCGGCATGCTGATCGCCCCGGACTTTGTCGCCTGGGCCTACGGGCACGCCTTTCTCCAGGGCGTTGCCACGTTCCGGGTGCTCATCTGGTCGGCCGTGCTCTATGCCTTCGAGGTCCACTACAGCTACGTGACGCTCGCCGTCGACGAGGAGCGGCTCTACCTCTACGGCACGCTTGGAGGGCTCGGCGCCAACCTCCTGCTGGGCCTTGCCCTCGTCCCTCCCCTCGGGGGTGTCGGCGCCGCCATGGCCACAGTCCTTGCCGAGGCTGGGGTCGTGGCCTTCTTCGTCGTCATCGCCACCCATAAGGCGGGGGCCTTCGGCCCCGACCCGAGGAAGCTCATCGTCGCCGCCGCCGACACGATCGTGATGGCAGCCTGTGCCACTGTCCTCATCGGCCAACTGGCGTTCATGTGGGTCGTGATCGTGGCCGCCGCCCTCTACGGGGCCCTCATCCTGCTGACGCGGGCCGTGCGCCTGCAGGACCTCAACCTGATGAGACGAACGGCACCCCAGGGGAGGTAGGCCTTGGATCTTCTCACCCGCGAGGCCGGACCGCTCGTGAATGCGGCGGCTGCCGCCCTCGGGAGCGTCGCTGGCCTCCTCTTGCGCCGCATACCCGAGACGCTGCGCGACGCCGTCATCAAGGTCGTCGGCCTCGCCGTGATCGCGATCGGACTCTCCATGACGCTTCCCCGCTTTGACCCTGTCGTGCTCACCGCCTCTCTGGTCCTCGGCACCGTCATCGGCGAGCTCCTGCACGTCGAAGAGGGGTTCGAGGCCCTGGCGGCATGGCTCAGGAGACTCACGGGAAGTGGCGAGGAGTCGTTCGTGGAGGGCTTCGTACTGGCCGTCGTGGTGTGGTGCGTCGGTCCGCTCGCCATCGTCGGCTCGGTCGACGCCGGATTGCGCGGCGAGGACGCCATCCTCTTCACGAAGTCGATCCTTGACGGCACGACGGCGGTCTTCTTCGCCTCATCCCTCGGCTGGGGGGTGATGGGGGCGGTCCTGGTCCTCCTCCTCTACGAGGGCGGCATCGCCATGGGCGCCGCCTCTCTCTCCCATATCCTGAACGGCCCGGCGGTGGCCGCGGTGAGCGCGGTGGGCGGCCTGCTCGTGGCGGCCATCGGCTTCAACATGCTGGGGGCCTCCCGCCTCAAGGTGGCAAACGCCCTGCCGAGCCTTGTGATCGCCGTCGGCCTCGCCTACCTCGTGGCCGGCTTGCACCTTCACATCTGACGGGTCCACCCTGTCCGCCGCTTCGACCTTGGGGATGCGCTTGGGCCACGAGATGGCCTTGATGCGCCGCCCCGCGCTGTCCCACCCAGGGGTGCGGGAGAGGGCGTGGCGTTCCTCGAGCCTTCGCCGCACACCGATGGTCGAGGTCGATGAGAACATCAGGCGGACGAGGCGCGTCTCGTCGCTCGGGCGGCAGACGACGCGAAGCGTCGTCCCGAGGCGTCCCTTTTTCATGGACGTGGGCATCTCGTGCACATCCAGCGCACCCTGGCGAAGGAGTGCCTCGCGGGCGAGGGCCAGGTCCTCGGGCGGCATGTCATCGATTGAGGTCTCGAGCACCACGACGTCCTCCAGGGTGGAGCGTCCCTCCTCCTCGAGAAGGAACAGCCGCAGGACATTGGGGGGGTCGCCCCCGTCCCTCGCCCCCGCCCCGTGGCCCACGCTGACGAGGCGGCCTGGATGGGGTGGACGGAAGGCGGGCGCCAGGGCGAGGAGGATGGCAAGGCCGGTAGGGGTGACTTCCTCATCGACCTGGTCTGTGGGCCTGATGCGCGCCCCCCGCATGAGGAGAGCCGTGGCCCAAGCGGGATGGGGGATGGTTCCATGGGCCGTTCCCGGCGTGGCGCCGGAGCCCATCGGCAGAGGATTGCACGTGACCTGGACCGGTCCGAGGCGGGAGACGAGCGCCATGGACGAGGCGATGTCGAAGATGGCGTCATCGCTCCCCACCTCGTGGAAGTGAAGGTGCGCAGCCTCCCCGTGAACCTCACCCTCAGCGCGGGCGAGGAGGAGGACCGCCCGCCTTGCGAGACCGAGGGCGGCCCCGGAGATGCGAAGGGTCGAAAGACGGCCCAGCACCGCCTCCACCGACCGGCTTTCCCCGCCCGGCGCCGCGACGCTCACCCTCTGCGCCATGACCGGGCCCCGGCGCTCCCGACCGATGACGATCCCGACCCCGAGGCCGCGGGCGATCTGTGTGACCATCCTGGTGTCGCCGGCCAGATCGATGAGGGCGGCGACCCACATGTCGCCGGCGAGACCGCCCACGGGGTCCACGTGCAGGTGACGTCTCAACGCCTGAGGGCGAGGGCCGCGAAGGCCGCGGCGCCGTATCCGTTGTCGATGTTCATCACGGCGAGGCCCTCGGCGCAGGAGGCGAGCATGGTGGCGAGCGCAGTCCGGCCGCCCTCCGCCACACCGTAGCCGACGGAGGTGGGCACCCCGATCACGGGGCGCGGCACGAGTCCGGCGAGCACCGCCGGCAGGGCACCGTCCATGCCAGCCACGCAGATGTAGAGGTCTGGATGGTCGGTTGGCAGCCGCTCGAGAAGGCGGTGGATGCCGGCGACGCCGACGTCGGCGATGAGCGCTGTCCCGAGGCCGAAGAGGTGGAGCGAGCAGACGGCTTCCCGGGCGACCCTGGCGTCCGCCGCACCGGCCGTCACCACGGTGACCCGGTGGGCGCTTGCAGCAAGGGGACGCCCGAGCCACGCCATGCGGGCGGCCTCGTCCACCTCTGCCGCCATCTCGTCGGCGAGGAGGGTCATCTGGTCCACGCCGAGCCGGGTGGCGATGGCGAGGCCGAACGCCTCGTGGGCCCCCCTGAAGGCGGCTATGAGGTCAGCGGGGGTCTTGCCGTTGGCCAGGACGGCCTCCGGGATGCCCCGCCGGCGAAGGCGCTCCCCGTCGATGACGACGTCGCTCACAGGCGCCGCCGCTTCCCGGCCGGCCGGTATCCCTCGAGGTCCAGCGTGACGTAGGCGAACCCGAGGGGAGCGAGCCTGCGAACGATCTCGCCCGCCAGGGTGACGGCTCCTGCCATGTGGTGCAGGGGCACCTCGATGCGGCAGAGGTCCCCGTGGTAGCGCAGGCGACTGCCCGTGAAGCCGAGGGCGGCGAGGACGGCTTCGCCGGCCTCGATGCGCCTCAGGACTTCGTCGGTGACGGGAATGCCGCGATCGACCCGCGAGGCGAGGCAGGAGTCTGCGGGCAGGGTGGCGTTCGGCAGGGCGAGGCGGGAAGCGACGGAGCGCACGTCATCCTTGTGAAGGCCGGCCTCGAGGAGCGGCGAGTCGATATGCCAGAGCTGGGCGGCCCGACGCCCGGGCCGGCTGTCGTCGAGGTCGTCGAGATGGGTGCCGTCGAGGAGGTGGGCGGCGTTGGCGTCCCGGGCGAAGGCGGCGAGCTGCCCGTAGAGGTGGTTCTTGCAGGCGAAGCACCGCTCAGGGCCGTTTTGGCGGTAGGGAAGGAGTCTCGTCTCAAAGGTGTCGAGCACGATGTGGCGGGTTCCAAGGTGGCGGGCGACAGCCTCTGCCATATGCCGGGAGCGGGAGGAAAGCGCCGCCGAGGCGCAGGTGACGGCCAGGGCATCCACCCCCTTCAGGCAGAGTCCCGCCAGCACCACAGCCGAGTCGACGCCACCCGAGAGCGCCACGACAGCGGGTTCGTCTGGAAGATGGGCGAGGAGCCGATCGATGATTTCCATGCACGCCCTCCACTGGCGTTCGTATGCGAAGGACGGCAGCGTGATTAGCGAAGGGAACCCGCCTTGAGCCGTCGAAATGCCCTACCGACCGGTCGGTTGGGCGGCGCCTCGCATCGCCGCTCGTCCCAGGCGAGGCGACCATCAATGTTCCTTCGCGACGTGCTTTCCATGCCCTGGCCCATACGCCTGCCGACGGGACTCCCGGTGGGCGATGTCAACGTGTACCTGCTCGAGACTCCGGACGGCGCCATCCTCGTCGACGCGGGACCGCGCACGGAGGCGGCGCTCGCCGCCCTTGAGGAGGGACTCGCCCAACGGGGCCTTTCTCTCCGGGACGTGAAGCAGCTGTGGCTCACCCATGCGCATGTCGACCACATCGGCCTCGCCGGTGAGGTGGCCGCGCTCAGCGGGGCACGCGTGTTCGGCTCGGAGGAGGTCCGCGCCTGGCTTTCCGACTGGGAGGGTATGTGGCGGGCGCGCAAATCGGCCACCGCCGCCTTCTGCCGCCTGTCCGGGGCGCCGCGTGGGACCGACGGGATCATCGCCAGCACCTTTGACCGCCTGGCCTCAATCGGCTGCGGCCTCGAAGGCGTGAGCGCCATCGACGAAGGCGACGCGGTGGACGGCTGGAACGTGGTGCGGGTCGACGGACATGCCATGGGGCATCTCGCCTTCCTCGGGGAGCACGCCGTCATCACCGGCGACTTCCTGCTCCAGCGCATCTCCTCAAATGCCATCGTCGAGCCGCCGGAGGGACCGGGGGAAGCGTGGCCCTCCATGCTCTCGATCCAGATCGCCTCGCTTTCCCGCGCCCTCGGCTGGCAGGGTCGAACCGGGTTTGGTGGGCATGGGCCGACCATGTCGGACATCCCCCATGCGGCGGGGCGGCACATCGCTGGGGCGGAGAGGCGCCAGGTGGCATTCCTGAAGGACCTTGCCCAGCCGATGACGCTCTGGCAGGCAACCCGGTCGCGCTTTCCGGACGCCGTCGGCGAGAGGGCCTTCCTCGCCATGTCGGAGACGGCAGGGCACCTCTTCCGGCTGCGGGACCGCCATCTCGTCCGGATGGACGAAACCTCCGGGACGTGGACTTTCCAGGCTGTCGCCCGCGTCACCTAGACGAGGGATGTCGGGCCAACGATGCGAAGGAGGTCGGTCGATGTGAGCCAAGAGGAACTCGAAGCCCTGTGGGTCTCCCGCTACCACGAGGGGGTCCCGCGGCACATCACCTATCCGGAACTCACCCTTGACGGCCTTTTCGCCAGGACCGTGGCCGAGCGCGGGGGAGCCGACGCCATCATGTTCCTCGACCAGCGCATAAGCTGGCGACGGCTCGGAGCCCTGGCTCAGGGGTTCGCGGACGCCCTCGGGCGGCTGGGCCTCGAGAAGGGCGACCGGGTGGCGCTCCTCCTCCCGAACTGCCCGCAGATGGTGGCCGGCTTCTTCGGAACGCTCCTCGCCGGCGGCGTCGTGGTTCCCGTGAACCCGCTCTACGTGGAGCGGGAGATCGAGGAGATCCTCCGCGATTGCGGCGCCCGCTTCGTCCTGGCGCTCGACCGCGTGGAGCCAAGGCTTTTGGCGGTGGGAAAGAATCTCACCGGCCTGCGGGTGATCTACACCCATATCACCGACACGCTGACCGGCCTGAGGGGCATGCTCGCCCCCGGTGTCGCCAGGCGCCAGGGGAACTGGCGGGACGTCACCTCGGGGAGCCAGTGGCAGGAGGTCGTGCGGGAGGGAGGGCGCCTCACGCCCGGCCGGGACCGGGAGGCCCTCGCCGTCCTCCAGTACACCGGAGGCACCACGGGCACGCCGAAAGGAGCCATGCTGACGCACGGGAACCTCGTCGCCAACGCCGTGCAGACAGCTCTGTGGACGTTGAGCGACCTCAGGGGGAAGCCTGCCCGCGTGATCGGGGTGCTGCCCCTCTTTCACGTGTACGGGCTCACGGTGGTCATGACCTCGACGGTGGTGAACGGCGGGACGATGATCCTCCTGCCGCGCTTCGACGTCGACGACATCGTGGAGGCGATCCGGAAGCACCATCCCGAGCTTTTCCCCGGGACCCCCACGATGTATGTGGGGGTGACCCGGGCCGGAGAGACGAGGAAGGTCGACATGTCGTCCGTGCGGGTGTGCACCTCGGGCTCGGCGCCGCTACCCCAGGAGGTCCAGGACTCCTTCGAGAAGGTGACCGGCGCCTGGCTCGTCGAGGGCTACGGGCTCACGGAGGCCTCGCCGGTTACGCACTGCAACCCGCTTTCCGACATGCGCAAGATCGGTACGATCGGCGTCCCCTATCCCGACACCTACGCCAAGGTGGTGGCGGATGACGGGACGGAACCCGGCCCTGGCGAGGGCGAGGGGGAACTCTGGGTGAAAGGCCCGCAGGTGATGGCGGGCTACTGGAATCACCCCGACGAGACGGCGAGCGCCCTGACCGCCGACGGCTGGCTCAAGACAGGGGACATCGCCGCCATCGACGCCGACGGACACTTCCGGGTCGTCGACCGCAAGAAGGACCTCATCATCGCCGGCGGCTTCAACATCTACCCCCGAGAGGTCGAGGAGGTCCTCTACAGCCAGCCCGCCGTGGCAGAGGCGGCGGTGTTCGGCGTGCCGGATCGCTACCGGGGACAGACGGCGAAGGCCGCCGTGGTTCTCCGGCCGGGCCTCTCGGTGACGGAGGAGGAGCTCGTGGCGTTTTGCAACCAGCGCCTCGCGCGCTACAAGGTGCCCACACTCTGGGAGTTCCGGCAGAGCCTGCCAAAGTCCACGATCGGCAAGACCCTTCGCCGCGTGCTCCTCGAAGAGCATCTCGCCGGGGTGAGGGAGGAGGCCAGTTCCTGAGAGCGTCCTCCTGCGCCTTGCTGATGGTAGGATGAGGGGCAAAGGGGAGAGGCCTTGCTCACGCCACGCCCTTCGCGCTCACCCATCGAACGGCATCCCGCTACCGTGGCGCTCCTCGTGCTCATCGCCATCATGTGGGTGGCCGAAGGCGGCCTCACCGTAGGCATGGGAACCGTCTCCATGAACCGAGCGCTGGCGCTGGGCGCCCAGTACACCCCGGACATCGTTCAGGGCGGCCAGTGGTGGCGCCTTTTCGCCGCCATGTTCATCCACTGGTCGTGGCTCCACATCATCTTCAACGCCTGGTCGCTCTGGATCCTGGGATCGATCGTGGAGCCGTTCGAGGAGTCCTACCGGTTCCTCATCATCTATATCGTGGCGGGGCTCTTCGGGGGTCTCGTGACCCTTGTCTTCATGCCGGCCGACACCCTGTCGGCAGGAGCCTCGGGCGCCATCTTCGGCCTGCTCGGTGCGGTGGTCGTGATCAGCGTCATGCTGCGGGGCCCGATGACGCGCGGTCTCTTTGGCTGGGCCATGCTCATCCTTGTCATCAACCTGGTGATCGACGTCTCGACGCCGGGCATTGCCATCTGGGACCATATCGGCGGCTTTGTCGGCGGGATGCTTGCCACGCTTGCCGTCGGACTGCCCGAGCGGGAGCCGACGTTCTGGAACACCTTCGGCGTGGGGGGGCTCATCGTCCTGACGCTTCTGCTTCTCACGCAGGTCGCCGCGATTTTGCCCTGAGAAGGCCCGTCGTGGTTCCGGCGGGCTTCATGCGGACCTGGCACGGGGACGGAGCGGGACCGTTTCGGTGCGCAGGATAGTATCCATGGACGGAGCCGGGAGCGCGACAAAGCGCCCGCCTGCATCCGGATGAGCGGCAGGTGCCGCCGGCACCCGTTCGCAAAACGCCCGGGCTACTTCTCGAAGTACTCCCTGTTCACGTCGATGAACTGCAGCCACTTCTCGGGCAGGACGGACTCCTCAAAGATGGCGGACACGGGGCAGACCGCCTCGCAGGCGCCGCAATTGATGCAGTCGTCGGGGTTGATGTAGTACTGCGGGGCGTCGTCGTCCGAATGGATGCAGTCGACCGGACACACGTCCACGCACGATTTGTCTTTCAGACCGATGCAGGGCTCGGCGATCACGTAGGCCACGCGTCCACGCCTCCAGATACGACTTCGGGGGAACACGCCGACAAACCGACGGACGGTGCCATCATAGCAGAAGGGGCGCACAGCCCACCACGAAAAGCGCGGCCGACGCCTGTGCTATACTTTCGCGGCGCGTGCTCAGGAGGCAGATATGTTCTCCCATCTCAAGCCCACATGGTGCGTCCCGTCGCTCGTCGACGTCGACCTCGAGGCCCTTCGCAGGAAGGGTGTAAGGGCCGTTCTCGTCGACCTCGACAACACACTTGCCACCTATGACGCCCCCTCCGTCGACAGGCGCACGGGGGCCTGGCTCTCCCTCGCCACCGCTCTCGGCATCGAGGCGATCGTGTTCTCGAACAACCACGAGCCCCGTGTCGAGACCATGGCCAAGGCCCTCGGGCTGAAGTATGTGGCGGACGCCAGGAAGCCCCTTCCGCGGGCCTACCGCAGGGCCCTTTCGACCCTCGGCTACCCCCCGTCCCAGGTGGCCGCCATCGGTGACCAACTGTTCACGGATGTCTTCGGGGGCAACGCTGCCGGCCTCGTCACGATCCTCGTCCGACCGCTCGGGCGCCAGGAGTTTGTCGGCACGAGGCTGGTGCGCCCGGTGGAAGGACTGGTCCTGAGAGGCCTCGGCATCAGCTACGACCGGGCGGGGGATTCGCTCCAGCACTCCTCCTAGGCCCCGGGGTCCGCTTTGCTCCAGTCGGCCCAAGGACGTGCACGGTCCGCCGCGCCATGGCGGACCGCTTCGCCAGGTTCTGGCAAGACGCCCCGGGGCGGATCCCAAGGGACAGTCCTGGCCCTATTCCGGAAGTGTCATATACACGATGAGATCAGGGAGCTTCCCGGCCGCCTCCGCCCTGGCGACGAGGCCTCTGTCGATCGGGGTGCCTGCGGCAGCGACGAGGTTGCCGGAAGCGTCGTAGATGTCCGTGCCGACAATCTTGCCCTCGAGGAAGATCAGGACATCCTCGCCGAGGCCTACTGGGCGCTCTTCGCCACGGGCGGCGGGCCGCGCAGCACCGGCAGGGGCCGGTTCGGGGGCGGACATCGGCTGGTCCAGGGTCGCGGGCACCGGCGCGTCGTCTTCGGCAGACCCCCATGCGGGCGGCGGGAGAGCATTCCCACCGTCCTCGACCCACAGCCCGGATTCCGCCCAGGCGGTATCGGGAGATGGGGACGGAGCGCCCGCAGGCGGGGGAGGGGACGCCTCACCCGAAATGTCTCCAGAAGCGTCACCGGGTGCCGCGGTGGCGGCACACTCTGCCGCGCCGGCCTGCTCCGGCGTGGGGGAGGGGGCGCCTGAGCGGTCGCCGTCGCCGAAGGCGCCGGCGGTCCCAGTGGGCGGAGCGGGCTCTGCTTTGCATGGCTGTGGGTCGGCGCCTGCCCCATCGGAGGGGGCGACGCCACCTTCCCAAACGTCCTCGGACGGGGGGAAGAGGTCGGCGGACCCGTCCCCGGACGCGTCGACGAGGGGACCTGATGCTGCCGGTTCAGCCATCTTCTCCAGATGGCGGAGGTCCCAGGCGGGATCCGGCCAGGCCGGAAGAGGGGTGTTGGGGGGCGCACTTGCTGTGGCCCAGCCCTCGTCGGCGACGGGCAGGGCTGCGCCATCGCCCTCGTCGGTGCCTGTGGGCGCCGTAAGTTCGTCCGTCGCCCAAAGGGGCGTGCCGTCATCGCCTCGACCAGCCACCGGCCATTCGGCGGGGAGGAGGCGGTCGCCCGGATCCTCTCTGCCGATGTCGAAGGCGTCGGCCGGGGGCATGCCGTCATCCCCGGCAAGAGGTCCTTGACCCAGAAAGGGCTCTGGGGGCGATGGGGCAGGGACCTTCGGGCGCATCGGGGCGTCGGGCGCAACGTCGCTCTCATCCGGGGCATCGTCCTCGGGCCTCGGGCGCCCTGGCCCCGATCCGATGGCGACAAGCGTGTAGGAATCCTCGCGCGGCAGGCTCGCGGGATCGAGGAGCCGATAGGTGTCACCGACGATGACGGTCTGACGTCGCACGGCCACGACGTCGGAGGCGGGGATGGCGCCCCGGGGAATGCCTTCCTGCGCCACCTCGTAGCCGATCAGGGCGAGGTTCCTTCCGAAGAGGACGAGGGCCGACAGGTCGCCGACGAGTTCGCCCGAGCGGGTCTGCACGCGTGCAGACCCGAGCGGCGCCTCTATCCGGAAGAGGTCTGCAGCGAGCCCCTTCACCTGCAGCCCGTCGAGGTCGATCTCGGGCCCGAAGATGGCCGCGGCCATCTCGGAGAGCGCCTGGGCGGAACCGTGGTTCCGAACCTCTCGCTCCCCGGGCCAGGGCTCATCGGACCCCATGGCCCTGCCGATGGCGGTGACGAGCGCATGGAGCTCCGCCTCCGCCCGGCGGATCTCGTCCTCAACCTCGAGCACGGCCCGGCGTATCTCGTCAAGGCGCCCCTCGTAACCGGCGCGCAGGCGGTCGGCCTCCCGCCGGGCCCCTTCCTGGAGCACCGCGGCGCTCTCCCTCATCCGTTGCACCTGGTCCCTGAGGCGGGCCGTGTCGGACGTGAGATGCGCCAGAATCTCCTCGAGCGCCCTCCGCCGCGCTGTTGTCCTGGCGAGAGCCGCCTCGAGGCGCCCCACGGCATCCCGATGAGCCTGGAGGGCGACTTCGTCCTGCGCTTCGAGATCCTCAACCCAACGCCGGACATCCTCGCGACGGTATCCGAAAAGGCGCAGGGGCAACCCTTCGACCCTGAGGGCGAACCTTGAACGGGAAGACATCTGTCAGAAGCCTGCTCGGGAAAGGTGCGGCCCTTCGTTCTCGAGGCCGGTCGACTCCCCGTGTGAGCCCGCCTGCGGCAAAGCCCCCAGGCCGGGCCGCTGTGATGCAGCGGGGAGGCCCTGTTGGGCGAGTCGGTGGCGGGTATCGCCGATCAGTCTTTCGACCTCCGCCCTGAACCAGGTGACGAGCGAGCGACGCTCGCCAAGGAGAACTTTCCGCTGGGCCAGAGCGGAGAGAAGCTCTGCCTCTTCACTCTTCAGTTCGGCTTCGACGCCCTGGACGAGGTCCCGGCCCATGGACGACATGGTCTCGAACACCGCCATGAGGGCGCGATGCTCCTCGCGTCCCTGGGCGATCGCCCGCTCGATCCCGGAAACGGCAGACTGCGCCTCCTCGAGCCGGTTTTCGAGCTCCCGGACGGACCCGTCCCGCTCCTTCCGCCGGGCGTCCAGTTCGGACTCGAATTCGGCCAAGCGCACACGCGTGGCGGGTACGGCATAGCCGAGGAGGGACCGGCCCAGCCGTGGACGCATCCTTCGCTCTCCTTCCAGGAGCGGCTTGTAGAGCGAGATGATGATATAGAAAGACAGGATAAATAGTAACACAATGCGGCCGGAAGGGGACAGGTGAGGACAGATCAGGGACTGACGGGATCCAGGCCTCCCATCGGCGACCGCGCTTCGAGGCGCTTCAGGAGCCAGGCCCCGATCAGGTGCTGCGCGCTCTCATCCACAAGCCCGAGCTCGCGCTCGATCGATGCGATCCCGGCCATGAGGGCTGCCGAAGCAGGTCCCACAGGGGTTGCGGCCAGGGCCTCCCGCAGGGCGCCCAGTGCCTGCCGCTTCAGGCCAAGGCGCAGGAATGCCTGGGAGCGGTCGAGGGCCACCTTCTGCCGCATCCGGAGAGGGTCCGTCCGGGAGCCCGCCATCCCGCTCATCCTGAGGTACGTCTCCCAGTAGCGGTCGAGGGTGCGCTCCGTGGTGAAGAAATTGAGCGCCCGCTGCCTGGCGGCTTCCCCGAGTTCCTGTCGGAGACGGGGATCCTGGGCAAGCATCAGGATGCCCGTGGCGAGCCGGGCCGGGTCCTTGGAGGGGACCATGATCCCGGTGTCGCCCACGGCCTCACGCGTACCGCCGACATCCGTGGCGACGACGGCGACGCCGCTCATCATGGCCTCGATCACAGAGTAGGGGAAGGCCTCGGAGACGCTCGACTGGACGACGATGTCCGCCTCGGCATAGGCCTCGGCGACGTCGGCGACGTGGCCGGCGAAGTCAACGGTTTCCTTGAGCCCGAGTTCGGCTCGCAGGGCGAGCATCTTCTCGTGATAGGCCGGGACGGACATCGCCCCCCTCACCACGACCTTTAGGTCGGGAAGGCGCCCCTTGACGATGGAAACCGCGCGGAGCAGGGTCTCAAGGTCCTTGTTGGGGTCTGAGCGGGCGACGCAGAGCACCCGCAGCGGCGCCGAGGCTTCGGGCCCATCGGGGCGCCTTGCCCGGGGGTGGAACACCTGCGGACTCACGCCGTTGTGGATCACCCGGATGCGGGCCGGGTCGGCGCCCAGGATCTTCTCCCAGCGGGCGTTGAAGGCGCATACCGGCGAGAGCTCGTCGGCGTAGAAGAGATTGGCCCTGACGATGGCGCTGATGAGGGAGAGGAGAAAGCGCTTGGAAAAGGGACTCATGTTGCTGCGACCCACGGAGAGGTACTGCTCCCTCAGGTAGACGCCGTGCTCGGTCAGAAGGAACGGGCACCCGTACTGGATCTTGGCGACGATGGCCGCCATCCCGCAGAAGGCGGCCGCCGAGGCGTGCACCAGGTCGACCCGGGGGATGGTCGTGTTGAGGATGGTCAGAAAGTGGTAGATCCAGCCCAGGGCCTGCACCGCCTCGAACACGGAGGGCTCGGGCCAGACGCCACGGAGCGCGGCGTCGAGGACGAACTGGCGGAAGAAGTCCCAGACCATGAGCGACTTAAAGGTCGACTGGTAGTCGTAGATCTGAAAGTGACGGTTGAGGGCGGCGAGGGTCTCGCCGAGGACTTCCGGGTCCTCGCCCTTGCGGGCGACCTGCTCCAGAAGCGTCCCCAGAAGGGGCAGGAAGGCCCGCTCGATCTCGGCGGTCGTCGTTCGCTGCTTGTTCATGAAGATCTGGGAGAAGGCCATGTCCGTCCGGTGCTCGGAGGGGTCCTGGGTCCCCCACAGGGGGACCGTGATGACTTCCTTCACCGTGTTCGGCATCTCGAACCGGCTCGAGACGTAGGGGTTCATGGCGACGGCGAAGACGATGAAACGGGCCCGGGGCAGGTTGCGCACCAGGGTGTCGCACCATGTGCTCACGCCGCCCAGATGATAGGGATAGGTGCCCTCGGTGGCGAGCAGGATCACGGGCTCGGGCAGGACGCTCACCTCCACCCGTAGCCGCAGAACGTGACATAATTCGCACGGTTTCCCCAAGATCCTTCTGGTACGGGTGCCAGCGGGGCATCGAGACAGAAGGGGTGGTTCCGGCGCGGGGCGAAGACAAGCGGGGCGAGGAGCCCCGGCGCGCTGGGGAGGGAAGCCCTGACGTCCGATACGCTCAGGGTCACCAGGGGATCCGGGCCGGCCGGCGAGAGCTGGGAACGGCTCATGGCACATGTCCATGAGGCCAATCCTGACGTGCAGGATGCCCTCGACGTGGCGGCCACCGTCGAATCCCTGGGATGGACCGACTCCCGGGTCGAAGACGTGTTCGGCTTTGCGACGGTCTTCGACCTGGCTGAGGATATGCTGATCGACATCCGCTCCCGTGTGTGGATGCGGCCCCTGCCCACCAGGGTGGAGAGGACCTTCGGCGAGATCCTGCGCCAGGCCCTCGACGAGCTCTGGAACGGGATAACCTTCGCCCTGCCGATGGTCGTGTCGGTCGTGTCGATGATCTTCCTCCACATTTCCTTCGCCTCCTATCTCTACTTCAGCGTCGAACAGGCGACGGCGCTCGCCCTTGCCACCTTCCTGAGCTTTGTCCTCACCGGCGGCATCACGCAGGCGATGGCCAATTCGTATTACATCCTGACGGGACTCGGGGAGGCCGAAGAGGTTGAGCCCACGCTCTTCCTCTTCATGCGGTGGGGCATAGCCGCCGCCATCGTCGTCTGTACGCTCGTCGTCTTCCTCGACGCGCTTTTCCCGCTCTTCCCGCTGCCGATCGTGCTCTTCATGTGCATCTACACCGTGGCCCTTTCGATGCTGTGGCTCGCCTGCGCCACCCTTTACGTGCTGCGGCGGGTCTACATCCTGACGGTGGTCTATGCCATCGCCATCGCCATCGCCTACCTCACCTGGCGGCACGGATTCCCTGTGGTGATCGGGCAGATGGTGGGCATGCTGGTCGCCACGGCGATCAGCATGGGGTCGGCCACCCTGATCTACCGGCGTCTCAAAAAGACGATGTACGAGGAGGGCCGCGTCCTCAAGACCCGCATCTCGCAGCTCGCCTATGCCGCCTCTCCGTACTTCACCTACGGCACGCTCTATTTCATTTTCATCTTTGCCGACAGGCTCGTGTCGTGGAGCACCAACACGACCTACATGCCCTATACCATCTGGTTCCGCGGCCCGTACGAGCTCGGCATGGACTGGGCGCTCGGGGCCCTCATCGTCCCGCTCGCCATGTCCGAACTCATGATCGGCGTCCTCATGCGCTGGATCGTCGAGCACCAGCAGTCGAACCCCGAGCGCGAGGCGGCCCGGATGGGATCCGAACTCCGGGTCGTCTACCTGCGGGTGATCGCCATCTTCATCGCCGCCGCCATCGCCGGCGTCCTCGTCTCCCACGTGGTCGCCGCCCTGGCGGCGACCTCGCCGACGGCGCGCCTTGTCGCCCCGATCTCCAGCATCGAGAGCTTCACCTTCACGTGGGCCTCCATCAGCTACGTGCTGGTGGCGGCCTCGCTCTTCAACGTGCTCTTCCTTTTCACCCTCGCCCTTCCCGCTCCGGCCCTGCGCCAGGTCGGCATCGCCATCGCCGTCGACCTCGGGGTGGGGCTCATGCTGACGAGAATCCTCGGGCAGTACCAGGACGCCGTCTACGGTCTCATCGCCGGGGCGATCTACCTCGGGCTGGCGACGACACTCGAGGTGTTCCGTGCCCTGCCCCGGGTCGACTTCCTGTTGTACCGGATTTCGTAGGAGCGGACGAGGAGCGTGTCACTCCCCTACGGCCTGATCCTCAGCACACTGGCCCGCATCGCCGGCGCAGGGCTCCTGCTCTTCTACGTCTGGCCGATCGTCGCTCTCCCGCAGGCGGAGGGCCTCGCGCCCGTCGACCGCGCCGTCCACAACGCCTCTCGGATGCTCGTGATCGCCATCGCCATCGGCTACCTCCTCACGGCCACCCACCTCTACAGTTGGCCGCTTTTGGTGATCTGCCTGTACCTCCTGCGCTACAGCCGACCGCGCCGGCCCGTCGGCCGCTTCGAACTGCCGAGGAACGCCCGCATCGCCGCCGCCCTCCTAGAGGACCTCGACGAACTCGCCGAGATGCCCCGCCGCCTGGCAGTGGCGGCCTGGGCCCACGTGGGCGCCCGGATTTCCGGGTGGCGAAGGCCCGACGCTTACACCGTGGCCTCTGGCGCCATCCTCCTGGGTGTGCTGGCGGTGGCGGCGTGGCTGCGCTTCTTCTCGAACTTCGCCCACGCTGCCCTGCCCTACTCCGACGCCTACGTCGTCGTCTACTGGGTCAAGTCGATCGAGAACCAGGTCCTCTTCCCGAACGGCATCTACCCCGAAGGATTCCACCTCACCATCGCCGAGCTCTCGACGCTCCTCTTCGCCCACGCCCTGCCCTTCGTGAAGTTTTTCGGCCCGACCGTGGGGCTCCTGATGGCCGCCTCGACGGCCTTTGCCGCCTGGCGGCTGACCGGGCGGATATCGGCGGGGATTGCCGCCCTCGTCGTCTACGGCACGCTGACCGCCCTTCTGCCCTACACCATCGGACGCCAGACGGCGACCGACTCCCAGGAGTTCGGGAACAGCATGGTGCTCGCGGTGGGGGTCTTCGCGTACCTCGCCTGGACCAATCCGAAGGAGAGGGCGTATGCCGTTACGGCGGTGGCCCTCATGGCGGCAATCGCCCTCGTCCATACGCTCGCCCTCCTGAACGCCGTGGCCTGCTTCCTTGCCGGCACGCTCGCCGCCTGGGCCGTGCGGGGCGTGAGAGGCGCCCTCCTTCGCTACTTCGTCCTCGCCCTTGCCGTGGCGGCGGCGCTCGCCGTCACGCCGATCGCCGTCGCCTACGGCCTGTTCCACATCCCGCTCAACTCCTCGTCGGTCTCCTTCGCCGTGGCGACACAGGTCGGTCCGCCACCGCCCGTGCCCCCCATCGAGGTCCTCGCCCTCCTTGCTCCGCTCGCCCTTTCGGGGCTCAGGCTCCTCAGGCGGCGCGGCCCCGACGAGGTGGGCGCCCCGCTCGTCGTGTTTCTCATGGTGGCGGCGGCGGCGTTCCTCCAGGAGGCGCCCCGCTTCGGCATCCACTCGACGGTGCTGGGAACCCGCTGGCAGGAGTTCCTTGCCCTTGCCGAGGCCGCAGCGCTCGGCGTGGGGGTGGCCTTCTTGGAGGAACTCCTCGAGTGGTTCATCGGGAGGAGGGCGGCGCGGTGGGCGGTGCTTGCCGCCATCATCCCCGCCATGGCCCTCGGTTGGTACCGGTTTCCGCTCCGTGCCCCCACGGTCTACACGGTCGACTCCGACGCCTTCGTCGCCGCCTACGAGAAGATCATCTACTCGAACCAGAACGACAGTTGGCTCGGGGTCTCGCAGGCCTCGGCGTTCTCCATCGTCTACGGGAAGGGGTATAACCTCACTCCGCAGAGCTGGGTCCAGGACGTCCCGACCGACACGAAGGGGCCGTGGCCGCGCTACAAGGGGAGGCCCGTCACGGAGCCGCTCATCTTCTTCTTCGTGTTTTCGCACATCCACACGCAGGACATCGCCCAAATCGAGCGGGCCACGATCGCCACCGAACGTCAGGGCAATGCGGAGATCAGGGCCTGGCTTGCGGCCTGGTCGAGAGTGCCGGGCCACGTCCGTCCTCAGGTCTACTTCACAGGTCCCGGGCTCACGGTGTACGAGATCCGACACCCCGGTCGGGGGGGCCAGTAGATGCTTTCGGCGGGCCTCCTCTACGCCATCCGGGTCACGGTGTCCCTCCTTGCGGCGGCCGTGATCGCGCCTCTTGCCATCGCCTCGCCGCACCGGGGGGTGTCGGGCCTCGTCCGCTTTCTCTCGGCGCTCACGGTCGGCACCCTCTACTGGATGGGGCTGGGGTTCCTCCTCGGGGCGCTGCACATCCTGGAGCTCGCTCCGCTCGTCGCCGTCAGCGTCGTGGCGGCCTTCCTCGTGATGCGCCGGCGGAGGAGGGCAGTCGATCCCAGGACCTCGCGCGCCGACGGGGCGTCCATGGCCCTCGACGCCATGGACCCGGACTCGTCGCAGTCCTTTCGCTCCCTCGTGAGGGGGTACGGGCGCACCCTTGCTTCGGCCGTGTGGCAGGCCGCAGACCGGCTGCGGGACCCGGCCACGCTCGTCGGCGCGGCTGCCCTGGCCTACCTCGTGGCCGTCAACATCGCCGGACCGCTCAGCCAGGTCTCGCCCGGGACGCCTGGCGGCTACAACGACCTGGTGGCTGCAAAGCAGCTCGCCTTAGGCCTCGGCGCCTTCCAGGGTGGGGTGTTCCCGGAGGGCCTCCAGGCGCTCGTCGGGACGATGTCGACCCTGCTCTTCACCGACGCCCTCAACATCCTGCGCTTCATCGGCGTCCTGGGCGGGCTCCTTCTGGCCGTGGCAGCCGGCGCCCTGACGGACGAACTCACGGAGAGCCGCACCGCGGGCGTGCTCGTCCTCGTGCTGGTGGGTCTCACGGCCGCGGCCGGGATCTCGGCGCCCAACTGGCAGCTGACCCTGCCGCTTGAGGTCAAGTGGGCATCCGCCTTCGTTCTCGTCGGACTCACCTTCGGGGTCCGTCATTTCCGGGGACGGGCGAGGCGTGATCTGTGGGTGACGGCCATGGCTGCGGCGGTCGCCTCGCTTGTCGACCCGCGGGTCGCCCTCATCCTGCCCGTCGCCCTCCTCGCCCTGACCATGGGCCACTACGCCCGACCGTCACCCCTCGGGGCCACATGGCGACCTTTCCTCGCAGGGCTGGCCGGCGTCGGGGCGGGAGCTCTCCCTCTGGCGGCAGCGCACCTTGCCGGGGCGCCCTGGTCCCTGTACATGTGGGCGATCGCCCAGCCGTCGCCGGTGCTCGTGAGCCCCCTCCTCTTCCTGTTCGGCGCGCGGGGGACGATCGATGCCGGGGCGATGGGCGTGCTCATCGTGATGGGCAGTTTCCTGGGCGGAGGTGCGAGGGCCTGGCGACGCCCCGCCCTCTTCGGGCTCGGCCTCGCCGTCCTGGCCGTCGTGGCGCTCGGCAGGCTCGCCCTCCCCCTGCCCTACGACATCCAGGACGCCGTGCCGGCGGGGGGCATGGTCGGGGTGCTCCTGGTTCCGGCCGTGGTGGCATGGCTCTTTGGAGGGATCGTCCAAGAGGGACACCACGTCGGGGCTGAGAGGATCCTGGCCCTCGCGGTGGCGGTTGTGGGCGTCCTCACCATGCCGCTTTCCCCGACGCCGCTCGAGCGGTTCGAGCCGGTCGGTTCGGGCCGTGCCTACCTCGCCATCTCGGAGAGATTCCCGGCCTACACGTGGACGATCATCTCACCCACCGCACAGTACAGCGAGGTGCTGGGGCACGGTTGGCACGTGGAGACCTACCAGCTTCTCAAGGACGATCCGGTGCGCATGGCTGAGCGTCCCGGCTTTCGCCTGCGCGACAACCCGAGGCTCCCCATCGAGACCGCCGACACCTTCCTCTACGTCTACCTCCGACCCTTCGGCCTCTCGCGGCCGTTTGTGCCGTCCGACTTCACGGCGCCGCTGCCGCCGCTCTCGTCCTCCGTCTACTCCGGGGTCGACGGCGCCATCGTGGAGGCGCACGCCCTCACTTGGGCGAAGGCGTACCTCAGATCCCACCCGAAGAGTGCCAGTGTCTATTTCCGGAACGACGACCTCATGGTCCTCTGGATCAGGCAGTAGGGAGGAGGGGACACGTGGCGTCAAGGCGCCGCCGACGGACGGGGACGCTGAACCTTGTCGACGTGTGGCAGAAGTTCGTGCGCTCCCTCGAGCCGCCGTACGCATTGGAGAGCGTGCTCACTGCCGCCCTCGACGTGATGGCCGCACTCTTTCCCGCCGAGGGCTACTACGCCTACGTCAAGGAACCGTCGTCCGACCTCCTGAAACTGAAGCTCACCCGGTCCGCCACGAACGCCGCCATCGTCGGGCCGAACTACGCCGGCCTCGTGCAGGGCGGCCCGGTCCGCCAGACACCGCTCGAGATCCCCTCGACGGCAGATCCCGACGCCTGCGAGATCGTCGGGACGAAGGCCGACCCCTTCCTGCACCTGTCGCTGGGGCAGCAGGTGGCGTTGCGCGCCGCCGTTGGGGCCGGGCGCAAGATCACCGACGGCGAACGGGAAGCGCTCGTCGCCTTCGGTGTCAGGGCCCGGCCGCTCCTGGAGGTGGTCCTCTACGTCGACGCCCTCACGAAGCGCCTGGAGTCCCGCTCCCTGGGGGCGACCATCCAAAAGCGGGCCACGGAACTCGCCCTGGGCGGCGACCGGGTGCTGGGTCTCGTGTGCCGGATCGGCATCGAGGCCGCAGGTGCAAAGGCCGGCGTCCTCATCGGCGTCGAGGCGGGGCGGCCCGTTCAGATCTGGGCCTCGGAAGACGGCGAAGCGCTCGGCCAGAGCCTCATGGACAGGAGTTTTCTGGGTGCCGTGCGCAGCCGCCTCGTGGTCTGGACCGCGCCCCGGCTGCCGAGGCAGGTGGCCGCCCTTCCGTATGAGACGCTCGCCGCTCTGGCCTTCCCCCAGGCGTGGCTCTTCCTCGCCTGCACGGAGCGGCTCGCCCCCACACCCCACCTGAAGGGGCTGTTCGAGGTCCTCTCCCGAACCGTCGGGCAGGCCCTTCTCGGACGCCGGGAGGCCAGGGACGCCTCGGCCTACCTCGGGACGCTCTTCTCCGCCGTCGCCATGCTGGATGCCGCCGATCCACACAACCAGCGGCACTCCGAGCGGGTCGCCGAGATCGCGGAGCTCATAGCCCGCCGCCTCGGACTCCCCGCGGCCGAGGTGGAGGAGTGCCGCCTGGCCGGCCGCCTGCACGACCTCGGCATGGTCGCCGTGAGCCTTGACCTGCCGCTTGCCCAGGGGGCCCTTTCGGATACGAGGAGGAATCTCATCCGCGTCCATCCCACCGTCGGCGCCGACCTCCTCGCCCCCCTCGTCCCCGACACCATCGCCCAGTCGGTGGTGGACGGAGTGCGCCACCATCACGAGCGCGTCGACGGTCTCGGTTACCCGGATGGCCTCGCCGGTGAGCGCATCCCACTGGTCGCCAGGGTCCTGGGGGCGGCCGAGACGTTCGTGGCCCGGACCTCGAACCGCTCTTACCGGAAAGGACTGACGGAGGCCCGGGCGCTCTTTGAGACCGAACGGCTCGCCGGCACCCAGCTCGACGCTCAGGTGATAGAGGCCCTCCTCAGGGCCTTCGAGGAGAAGGGCATCGTGGCGAGGGCGCCCGAACGCTGAAGGGGAGTTGAGCGTGGAGCATTCGAGACGACGCCGCCTGAACGCCCGCTCGATCGCGATCTATTACGGCTACGGGCCGTTCGGAGCGCTCGAGTCCGTGGATATGGCCGTGATCGAGCCGGCGGGGTGGAGGGGTTCAGACCTCGAGCGACTTCGCCGGTGCGGGGTCCGGACCGTCGCCTATCTGTCCGTCATCGAGGCCACGCCCTGGGTCTACCGCGAGGCGGGGCTCTCGGAGCGCGACGCGGTGCATCGAAACGGCCGACTTTGGCGCCGGGAGGAGTGGAACACGGTCGTCGTCGACCCGCGTTCCGCCAGCTGGCGCCTCCACATCGAAAGGCGCCTCGAAGGGCTCTACCGGGACGGGTGGGACGGCGTCTTCCTGGACGGTCTGGGTGACGTCGAGGATCCCCTGGCCGAGGACCTCGCATCCTGGCTCGTTCCCGCGGCCGCAGACCTCGTGCACTTCATCCGGCGCCAGTCCGGGCAGCGCTTCATCATCCAGAACAACGGCCTGTGGATGGTTCTGCCCCTGGTCGCCGAGGAAATCGATGCCGTCGCCTGGGAGGGCAGCCTGACGGCCCGGGTGCTGGAGGAGCCATGGGCCCTCGCCACCCAGGAGCGGCTCATCTGGGCGCACAACCTGTCCGGCGTGCAGCCGATCCTGATCGCCGACATCCCGGACGGGCCCGGGGCCGAGAGGGAGATCCAGGGCCTCCAGGAGATCTGCCACAGGCTGGGGTTCCTGCTCTACGCGGCGCCCTTCGATTACGCCCAGGGCATCCGCACGCCGGATCTGCGCGTGGTGAGGGGAAGGACCTCCCCCTGATTCGGGCGGTCTGTCGCATGGAGTCGACTCCGAAAGGATATGGCCGCAGTCGGCGAGAAGCCCCTCGCGGCGCCCGAGGTGCCAGTCCTTTGGCAGATGACGCGGCCTCACTGAGCATTTGGGACAGGGAGAGGTGCGGAAACTGGCGCTTGGGGCCGGGTGGCGGGGAGGGAAGGCCCCTTGCTGACTGTGGTGCTGATCCCGGTCTACAACGAGCGGAAGAGCGTCCTCGTGGTCGTTGAGGGGGCGCTCGCCCACGCTGACCGGGTGGTTGTGGTCGATGACGGGTCCACCGACGGCTCCGCCCAGCTCGTAGCCGGCTTCGCCCGCCGCCACCAGGGCGTCACGTTCATCGGCCAGTCGCGAAACGTGGGCTACTCGGGGGCGCTTCTCACCGGGTTCATCTACCTCATCGAGGAGATGGAGCGGGGGAGGCTCGAGACCGACGATGTCGTGGTGATGACGGACGCGGACGGACAGCTTCTTCCCGAGCAGATTCCCGACGCCCGGGAGAAGATGCTCTCCGAGGGACTCGACCTCCTGCTCGGCAGGCGGGACCTCTCCGGATACCCCCTCTCCAAAAGGGTGGGGAACTGGGGGCTCTCGTCCGTCGCCCGAATCCTCACCGGCTTTCCCTACAGGGACGTGGAGTGTGGGTTTCGCGTGATGCGCCTTCATGTGCTGGCGGACATCCTGCCGTACTACGCCGGACTCCGTTACAGTTGCAGCCAGGAGATCGGGGTGCTCACGGCCCGCAGGCACTTTCACATCGCCAACGACTTCGCCACGCACGTCGCCCGCTACCGGCCCGGGGCCCGGGCACGCGACGGCTTCACCAACCTCTACATGGCCTTCGCCGCCGCGGCGCGTGTGAGCCTCGGCCGGCGCTTCGATCCCCGCCCGCTCTCGGCGAGGCCCGTCGCCGAGATCGTGGAGGGCCACCTCGAGGCGTCCCAACTCAAGACGTGAGCGGGATCCTCCTCACCGATGCCCTCCACCGCAAGACCCTCGTGGCGGCTCGGTCCCTCGGACGGCGCCGCGAGCGGGTCATCGTCTCGGAGGCGACGCCGTGGCACGCCACCGCCTTCTCCCGCTACGTCGACAGGTCCTACCTCTCGCCGTCCCCTGGGGACGCCGCCCCCTTCGTCGCCTTCGTCTCCGGAATCCTTCGGCGGGAGGGCCTTGACGTGCTGATCCCCATGGACGATGCCTCCACCGGGGCGTTCGTGGGGCGCAGCGATGTGCCGGCGGCGACGCTCCTGCCCGAGGAGGGGGCCTACCGCCGCCTCACCGACAAGGGGGCAGTCCTCGAGGCCGCACGGAACGCAGGTGTGCCGGCTCCCAGGGTGTACCCCGACACCTCCGTCGAAGGCCTCAAAAAGGCGCTCGAGGAGACCGGCGGGCGACTCATCGCCAAGCCCGTCCTCGGATCGGGCGGTCGGGGCATCCGGACGGTGGAGGAAGCCACCTCCCTTCCCGCACCGCGCTTTGTCCTCGTCGAGCGGGTTCCCTTTGGCAGGAAGTTTGACGTCGGGCTCCTTTACGGTCCCAGAGGCGACCTCAGGGCCGCCTTCGCCCAGGAGGAACTGCGCTGGTTCCCGTGCGCAAAGGACGCCAGCACGATCCAGGAGTCCGTGTGGCGTCCCGACCTGGTCTCGCTGGCGAGGCGGGTCGTGGAGAGCGTCGGCTGGCGCGGTCCGGCGGAGGTGGAGTTCATGGAGGTGGATGGCGTGCCGTGGCTGATGGAGGTCAACACGCGCTACTGGGGCTCGCTCGGCCTGGCGGTGGCCGCTGGCGTCGACTTCCCGGCCCTGCACGCCGACCTCGCCCGGGGAAAGGACGTGAGCGCCCCGGGGCGCTACGCCGTGGGCCTCCGTTGCCGCTGGTCGCTGCCGGCGGATCTCCTTCACTTCCTTTCCCATCCGCTGCGCCAGGTGGGGACGTCGAGGCTGCCGAGGGCTCCGCTGGGCACTCTTGACGACACGTGGTCCCTCACCGACCCCGGTCCCCTCCTCGGATTTGCCGCCTCGGCGCTGCGGCATGCCTTTGACCCCGACATGTGGCGCCTGTTCTTCCGGTGGGGCAGCTAGATGGATGTCATGAGCGTCGACGTCGAGAACTGGTGGGACTCGAACCTGCTGCCCTCCGGGATGCGGGGGGACGCGGGGGACGTCTGCCGCGAGACCGAGGCCGTCCTCGACCTCCTGGCGGAGCATGGCGCCCGGGCCACCTTCTTCGTGCTCGGCGCCATCGCCTCGGCCCACCCTGAACTCGTGCGGCGCATGGCCCGGGAGGGACACGAGGTCGCCTGCCACGGCTGGGAGCACACGCTGGTGAGGGACCTCTCCCCGGCCCGCTTCGCCGACAGCGTCGGCCGGGCCAGGGCACTTCTCGAGGACCTCTCCGGCACGCCCGTGACCTCCCACCGGGCGCCCAGCTGGTCCATCGGGACGGACACGCCGTGGGCTCCCGACGCCCTGCTCACGGCGGGGTTCACCGACGACAGCAGCATCTTCCCCCTGAGAAGCCCCCTCTACGGGGTGGCGGGAGCGCCCATACACCCCTACCGGCTTGTGGGAGAACGGGGGGAGCTGCGCGAGTGGCCTCCCGCCGCCCGGGACATCGCACGCCTGCGCATCCCGGCCGGGGGCGGGATCTACTGGGGCCTCCTGCCGTACGCCGTCGTGCGCTGGGGCGTCTCGGCAAGGGACGTCTTGCATGTGGTCTACATCCATCCCTGGTCTGCGGTCGCCGGGATTCAGGCCGGGGTCGAGAGGGTTCCGGCGCGCCTTCGCTGGGCGATCACCGCCGGTAGGGCCCAGAACATCGCCACGTTTCGTCGCCTGCTTCGCTCCCGCACATTCACGACACTGTCCGAGGCCACCCGGAGCTGCACTCCTGTGGCCCGCTACCGGCTTCTTGCGCAGGGGCTCGCTGAAGTGAAGGAGGAGGAGGCATGAAGCGCTTGGGCGTCGTGGGCTGGCCGATCGCCCACTCGCTCTCCCCAGGCATGCACGCGGCGGGATTTGCGGCTCGCGGCATGAGCGCCCGCTACGACGCCCTCGCTGTCCCGCCGGAACATCTCGCGCGGCAGATCGCCCTCTGCCTCGAGGACGGGTACGTCGGGCTGAACGTCACGCGCCCCCACAAGGAGGCGGTGCTCGCCGCCTGCAGGGAGGTGTCGCCTGCCGCCGCCGATATCGGGGCCGCCAACACGCTGGTGCGCCTCGACGGTGGCTGGCGGGCGGAGAACACTGACGGCGACGGGTTCATGATGACCCTCGGCGCCCCGGTCGAGAGGGCGCTCGTTCTCGGCTCCGGCGGGGCGGCCCGGGCGGTGGCGCACGCCCTTGCCGCCTCCGGCACGCGGGTCCTCATCGCCGCCCGCAGCGCGACGTCCCGGGACGCCGTGTGCCAGGCCCTGGGGCTCATCGCCGTGGACTGGGCGAACCGCCACGAGGCGCTGGACGGCGTCGACCTGGTCGTGAACGCCACGCCCATCGGCCAGAACGACGGTGCTTCGCCGCTTGAAAGCCTCGATGGGACGGCGAGGGGCACGCTCGTCTACGACCTCGTCTACGCCCCGCCCGTCACCCCTCTCCTGGAGGCGGCGCGGCGCCGCGGCCTTCGGGTGCGCGGGGGACTCGGCATGCTGGCGGCCCAGGGGGCGCTCTCATGGCGCCCCTGGTTCGGGGAGACGGGGCCCGTCGACGTTTTCCTCGCCTATCTTGAGAGCCGGGTGAAGGAAGGGGGCGTGTGAGACCTTGTGGGCGGTCCTTTTCGCCGTGGTCGGTGCCGGCTTCGGTCTCGCCCTCTCCCTCGCCTCGCCGAGGCTTGTGAGCGGGGAGGGGCGGCTTCTGGCGCCGGCGTGCCCTGCCTGCGGGAAGCCGCCCGGCCCCGTGGGACTGCTCCGGGGCCGTTGCGCCTGTCAGGCGGTCCTCGGCTGGCAGGCGCCCGTCCTCACCCTGATGGGCGCCGGCCTCGGCGCCGCTGCCGGCCTTCGCTTCGCGGCCCCCGCCGCGGCGGGCTATGCCGCCCTCGCCCTTTGGGTGCTCCTCGGCGTGAGCGCCACGGACCTCAGCCACCGCATCATCCCCGACAGCCTCCTCCTCGTCGGCGGCCTCCCTGCCGCCGCCCTCCTCTTCGCCCTGCCGGGGGCGAGCTTTGTCTCCCACCTCGGGGGGATGGGTCTCCTCTTTGCCCTCACGTTCGTCGTGGCGCTCATCTCGGGCGGCGGCATGGGCGGGGGCGACGTGAAGCTCGCCGCATACCTGGGCCTGGTGCTGGGTCTCGTGCCTGGGGTGGCGGCCTTCCTCGCCGGCGGCCTCCTGGCTGGCCTCTACGGTCTCGGCCTCCTCGTGACGAGGAGGGGGGGCCTTCGCGACACCTTCGCCTTCGGCCCGTTTCTCGCTGGCGGAGCGGCCCTGGTCCTCCTCGTCGCCCCTTCCCTCGTCGGGCTCTGAGCGGGCGTTCGAGAGGGGATGGCCGCCCCTCCCTTGAATGTATGTTCTCTGAAAGATGTGCTGGGGCTGCCCTGCTCGAGGAGCTGACGCATGAGGTTTCTGACGGCTGGCGAATCGCACGGCCAGGCCCTCGTGGGGATTCTGGAGGGCCTTCCAGCCGGTCTTGCGGTTTCGCCGGCGGATATCGACCGCGACCTCGAGCGCCGGCAGATGGGGTACGGCCGCGGCGGGCGCATGCAGATCGAGAGGGACCACGTGGACATCCTCTCGGGCGTCCGCTTCGGCGAGACCCTGGGCTCGCCGGTGGCCCTCATGGTGAAGAACCGCGACTGGGAGCACTGGCAGGAGCGGATGTCTGTGACGGGGCCGCCCGCCGGTCCGGCGGTCACGAAGCCCCGCCCGGGCCATGCCGACCTCGCCGGCGCCCTGAAGTACGACCGCAGGGATGCGAGGGACATCCTCGAGCGGGCCTCCGCCCGCGAGACGACGATGCGGGTGGCGCTCGGGGCCATAGCCAGAAAGCTTCTCGACGCCTTCGGCATCACCGTGCTCTCGCACGTCGTCGCCCTCGGGGGCGTCATCGCCGAGGGCACCGATCTCACGCCCGAGATGGGCGGCATGATCGACGCCTCGCCGGTGCGCACGGCCGACCCCAGGGCGGAGAGACTCATGATGGAGGCCATCGACCGGGCGAGGGAGCGTGGAGACACACTGGGTGGCGTCTTCGAGGTCGCCGCCTTCGGACTGCCGGTCGGCCTCGGCTCCCATGTCCACTATGATCGCCGGCTGGACGGCCGCCTCGGCCAGGCGATGCTCTCCATCCCGGCCATGAAGGGCGTCGAGGTGGGGGACGCCTTCTGGGCGTCGGGAGAGGCCGGATCAGGGGTGCATGACGCCATCGACTTCGAAGCGGGGAAGGGATTCCACCGTCCGACGAACCGTGCCGGCGGGCTCGAGGGCGGCATGACGAACGGGGAAGTGCTCACCGTGCGCGTGGCGATGAAGCCGCTTTCGACCCTGAAAAGCCCCCTGCCCTCGGCCGACCTCGCCACCGGCGAGAGGGTCGAGGCGCAGGTGGAGCGCTCGGACGTGACCGCCGTTCCGGCCGCTGGCGTGATCGGCGAGGCGATGGCGGCGCTCGTCCTGGCCGATGCCCTTCTCGACAAGTTCGGGCACGATGCCCTCTCCGACGTGAAGGGCGCCTATGAGGCGTATCTGGGGCGCCTTCCCCGATGAAGATCGCCCTCGCCGGACTCCCCGGTGCCGGCAAGACGAGTGTCGGCCTAGCCCTGGCGGCGAAGCTCGGGACGGCGTTCACCGACCTCGATGCGGCGGTCGCCAGAGAGGCCGGGTCCCATCCTTCCCATCTCATCGACCGGGCGGGCGAGGCCGCCTTCCGGGCCATCGAGCGCTCGACGCTGGAGGCCGCCGCCCACCGGGACGGCGTCCTGTCCCTGGGCGGCGGCACCCTCGACGACCCGGCCAACGCGAAAAGGCTCAGGGACTGGCGGATCATCTGGCTCGACCCCTCCCTCACCACCCTTGTGCGGCGGCTCGCCGACGCCAGATCGCGCCCCCTGCTCAGGGGCAACGTGGCGAAGCGCCTCGACGATATCGAGATCCGTCGGCGGCCCATCTTCACGCGCACGGCGGAAGCACGGTTCCCCGCTGACGAGGCGCCGGAGGCAGTGGCGGGTGAGATCGCCCTCTATGTCGACCAGGTGGAACGCCTGGCGCCGGGCCTCTTCTGGGGGCAGGGGAGCCGCCACCGGATGGGCGCCTTCCGCTTCGGCCGGGCAGGGGTTGTGATGGCGGCGTCGGTGGCGTCGGCCTGGGGGGAGGATATCACCCGGGCGCTGCCGGGAGCGGCGACCCGTATCCTCGACGACGCTGAGGAGCGCAAGACGCTCATGGGCGTGTCCGAGCTCTACACCTGGGGATCCGCGGTGAGGCTCGACCGCACGTCGGATGTGTTCGCCATAGGCGGCGGCGTCACCACGGATCTCGTCGGCTTTTTCGCCGCCACGTACCTGCGCGGGCTGCCGCTCATCGATGTGCCGACCACGCTTCTGGCGGCGGTGGACGCCGCCATCGGGGCCAAGGTAGGGGTCGACCTGCCGGAGGGGAAGAACCTGGTGGGCGCCTTCCACCCGGCCCGGGCGACCGTTGTCGACCCGGACTTCTGGGGGACGGAGAAGCCCGCCTTCCTCTCGGGAGCCATGGCCGAGATCGTGAAGATGGCACTCATCGAGGGCGAGGAGGCCCTGGGCCAGCTCGAGGGTCTCCCCTGGCCGGCGACGCCGGGGGAGATCGCACCGTTCGCCCGGCGGGCGGCGCTCGTCAAAGAGAAGATCGTCGAGGCCGACCCTAGGGAGGAGGCCGAGAGGACGTACCTGAACCTCGGCCACACCGTGGGCCACGCCCTGGAGCAGGCGACGGCGTACCGGCTTCCGCACGGCGAGGCCATCGCGATCGGGCTCATGGCGATCCTGCGCTACCAGGAGGCCAAGGGGGCGATGAGGCTTTCCGAGCGGGTGGAGCGGCTGCTCCGCCGCTTCGGCCTGCCGACCTCCTACGCCATCGACCCGGAGCGCCTCCTGGGTCCGATGTCGCTCGACAAGAAGCGCAGCGACGGCTCGCGCCGCATCGTGCTCCTCGAGCGGCCGGGGCGTCCCTATCTCACCTCCGCCGGGGCCGACGACCTGGCCGACCTCGCCAGGGCCGCCGGTGCGGGCGACCCCGCCGTCGGCGGGACTTGACAGGGTGATCGGTTGGGATTACCTTCCGTTCAACAATCGCATCTGGAGCGAAAGGGCAAACGCCTCGAAAGGGGCGGACGCAAAGCCACGGGTCTAAGGCTCCTTCGGGGCTACGACAGCCGGGCTGCCGAACGGCAGGATCCAGGCCTCGCCGCCGGCGAGGCCTCTTTTGTGCCGGCGAACGCCCCGAAGAATTCCCGCAGTGCGAAGGGGGCACGCGCGATGAAGGATTGCGGTGCCATCACGAGGAGCCGCTGCGGCCAGTCAGCCGTCTTCCTCGCCTGGGTCCTGACCCTCCTCGTCGCCTTCCTCACGGTCTCCATCGATGCCGGCCGTGTCTTCGTCGTCAAGGAGCAGCTCCAGGCGGCCGCCGACGCGGCGGCGCTGGCGGGGGCGGCCTGCCTTCCCGGCGACGAGACCGGAGCGGAGTCGGCGGCGATCGGCCTGGCCGGGGTGAACGGTGTCACTTCAACCCATGTGACAGCAACGGTCGAAGGGGCCTCCACGAACCAACTGGCCGTCACCGACCAGGCGGTCGTCCCCCTCTTCTTTGGTCCAATCATCGGCATCCCGACGGCGTCCGTGTCCGCCACGGCCGTGGCCGAGGCCGGATCCGCCGGGGTCATGACGGGGCTCATCCCACTGGGCGTCTATGAGGGGAACTACGTACCGGGCGAGACGTACACGCTGAAGGAGGACACGGGGTCGGGCGGAGCCTTCGGCGCCCTGTGGTTCGGCGACGCGACAGAGGGCGCCGACACCTACCGCAACGACCTCGAGTACGGCTCCCCGGCCCTCGTCACGCTGGGCTCGACCGTGATCCTGCTCACGGGCGACATGGTGGGACCGACGGACCAGGGCCTCGCCAGCAGGCTCACAGCCCCGGCGACGCCGGTGGGGGATCCCTCCTCGCCCCGCTACGTCTTTGTGCCGATCACCACGACCCCGTCGAATGGGACCGTGACCGTCGTGGGATTCGCCGCCTTCTGGCTCCAGAGCGCCTCGGGCGGCGAGGTCACGGGGGAATTCCTGAACCGGGTCGTCAGCACCACGATGTTTTCGTCAGCCCTGTCGAAGACCGGGCTCGTCCAGGTGGCGCTCGTCCGCTAGAACCCTTGGAAAAGTTTTCTTCAACAGGGGCTTGACAGGAAATGTCGAGCGGAGTAGATTGACGCCACAATCGAAAGCCCACGAAAAAGGCAAACACCCCGAAAGGGGTGGACGCAAAGCCAACGGGTCTAAGGCTCCTCGGGGAGCTATGACGGCCGGGTTGCCGACGGGGAGGGTTCAAGCCTCCGCCAGCGGCGGGGGCCTTTTTTGTAGGGCGTCTCGGGAAGGAGGTGCAAAGAGTCCATGACGCTCGTCACACTTCTCAGCCTTCTTCGGGACCGCAAGGGGCAGGGCATGGTGGAGTACGGCCTGATCATCGCTCTCGTCGCCATCGTCGCCGCAGTCGCCCTGACCACCCTCGGCCAGACGATCGCGAATACATTCAGCAGCATCACCTCCTCGTTGTAAGAACCCTGTCGGCTGAGGCGTCCCTCACGACGGGCTCCGGGAAAGCTGGCGGGTGGACCCAACGCACTCATCTTTCATCGATTGGCCACCTGCCGGCCGCCCTTGGGAAGGGGACCCGGCGTGAGAGACCCCCGCCCGCGGCCATTCGGGTGGTGTTGCAGGTGCGCAATCGGGTCGACGTCCCAAGGCCCACACCATTCCCGGTGCGGCAGGTGAGCACAGCCTGCCGCACCGCCCGTCTCTTCGGCCGGGCCCGTCAGGGCCAGGCCGTGGTGGAGTTCGCCCTGATCCTGCCCGTCCTCGTCCTCCTCGTTTTGGGGCTCGTGCAGCTGGGACAGGTGATATCGCTGATGCTGACGCTTCAGATCGGGGCTTCGGAGGGGGCCAGGGTCGCCATCACCGGCGCCACCAACACCGCCATCACCCAGCAGGTGGACGCCGTGGTGAACGATGTGAGCGCATCCGACCTCGGCGTGAGCGTCACGCCCTCCACCGGACGCCAGAGCGGACAGGACGTCTCCGTAAACGTGACCTACAGCGACCCGATCCTCTTCGGCGAGCTGGCCACGCTTTGGGGCGCCTCCATTCCTCTCTCCGCCACGGTCACGATGGAGATGCAGTGATGAGTCAGGTGATGAGGAGCCAAAAGGGTCAGTCGACCGTCATCCTGGCGGTGGTCTTCACCGCCCTCATGGGCATGATGACCATATCCATCGATGCCGGGCGCGTCTTCGTGGCGAAGGAGCAGCTCCAGTCGGCCGCCGACGCCGGGGCGATCGCCGGCGCCGGCTACCTGCCGCAGGACCCGAGCCAGGCCATCGCCGCGGCCATGTCCACCGCCGAGGCGAACGGGCTTTCGAGCTCCGAGATCTCGGCGGCGGTCGTCGGTGCCCTCCAGAACGAGGTCCAGGTGAGCGTCAGGACGACGGAGCCGCTCATCTTCGGCCCCGTCATCGGCCTCTCCTCGGCCAGTGTCAGCGCCGGGGCGACGGCGGCTGCCGGCATGCCGAGCCAGATGACCGGACTCATCCCGATCGGGGTCTACCAGGGGACGTTTGTTCCCGGCCAGACCTACACGCTGAAGGCCGGTGCCAGTTCCTGCACGGATGGGGACGGGAGCCAAGGCGGCTCCGATCCCAGCGACATTCCCGGCAACCCGAACAACGACGGTGATGGCAGCGGCTGCGGTTGCGGAAGCGCAGGCGGGTCCGGCGGCAATTTCGGGGCGCTCTGGTACGGGGACGGGGATCCAGGCGCCAACACCTACGAGCAGGATCTGGAAGACGGATCCCCGGCAGAGGTGACGCTCGGCGAGACGGTGACGACGAAGCCGGGGGACATGGTCGGGCCGACGGACCAGGGGCTCGAGGCACGGCTGTCCGCACCCGCCACGCCCGTCGGCGACCCGTCGTCCCCGCGCTTTGTCTATGTGCCGATCATCACGCCTCCCGCCAACGGCCGCACCAGCGTGACGGTGGTGGGGTTCGCCGCCTTCTGGCTCGAGGACGTCTCGAACGGACAGATCACGGGTGAGTTCCTGCATCACGTGGTCAGCGCCGATATCCTGCAGACCGACGCCTCCACCACCGGCCTCATAGGAGTGACGCTCGTCCGATGACAGGCCGCAGGCAACTCCTCGCCATCGTGGTCCCGCTCGTGGTCGCCGCCGCCGTCGCCATCCTCTTCCTGCGGATGACGGCGGCGCCCTCGCCCCAGGCGGGGGCCTCCCGCACCATCGTCGTGGCCGCCGGGGACCTGCCGGCCGGAACCACGCTCAGCGCTTCGGACCTTGCGACCACCCGGGTGACCAGCGTCCTGCCGGAAGAGGCGACGAGCGTCACCGACCTTGTGGGCCATGTGCTGACCGTGTCCGTCGTGAAGGGCTCGCCCGTCCTTGAGAGTGCAGCTGTCATCCCCTCCCACGCCGGCGTCGACTACCAGGTTCCGTTCGGCCTGAGGGCCCTGGCCCTCTCGCTTCCCTCTCCCCAGGCCGTGAACTACGTGATCCAGCCGGGGGACCGTGTCGACGTGCTCGCCACCTACTCGGCCGGCGTCTCGGGCATCAAGAACACACCTCTCACCCAGACGATCCTTCAGGACGTGACGGTGCTCGAGGTGACACCTCCCGCCCCGAACGTCACCTCCGGCACCGTGATCCTGCTCGTGACGCCGCAGGGGGCGGACGACGTGGAGCTCGCCGCCCACAACGGGACCATCGACCTGGTGCTGAGGCGCTCTGGCGACACGTCCACCACGACGCCGCCCACGTACGAGACCGGAGGTGAGCTGCCCTGAGCGATGAAAGCCTGAGCACGGCCGTCCTGGCCCTGCCCTCCAGAGGCGAACTCGATGCGCTGCGCCCGCTCCTTGGCGGGATGGCCAAGATCCTCGAGGAGACGACGACGCTTCGCGAAGCCCAGCGGGCTGTCCTGCGCCACCACCCGCAGGTCGCCGTGATCGCCCTCGAGATGCCCGACGGCTCCGGCCTGGCGCTCCTCGACACGCTGGGCCCCGACGCCGAGACGAAGGTCATCCTCACGGCCAAGTCCCCAGGCCCTGAGGAGTACCGCCTCGCCATGCGCGCCGGCGCCCTCGACCTCATCGCCGAGCCGGTCCTGCCACCTGACCTCCTGGACGCCATCGGCCGGGCCTCAGGCCAGGCCAGGGCGGAGCGCCAGGGGAGCATCGTGACCGTCTTCTCCACGAAGGGCGGGCTCGGCAAGACCACGATCTCCGTGAACCTGGCGGCGGAGATCGTGCGGGCCCGACGCAAGGTCTTCCTGATGGACCTCGACCTCGAGTTCGGCAACCTCTCTGCATTTTTCGGCCAGTCGCCGAAGACGTCGATCGCCGACCTCGTGCGGCGCACCGGCCCGATGTCGCTTTCCCAGATCGCCGAGGTGGCGTCGACGGACACCTCGACCGGAGTGCCGTTCCTCCCCTCGCCGCCCTCCGCCGACCTCGCCGCCACAGTCGAGGGCGATGCCAAGAAGGAGCCCGGGCGCACCTACGTCGCGGAGATCCTCGAACTCCTCAGGATCGCCTACGATTTCGTGGTCGTCGACTCGGCCCCGCGCTTCTCGGAGGCGACGATCGCCGCCCTCGAGATGTCGCAGCGGGTTCTGATGGTGACATCGCCTGACGTGCCGGCTCTCCAGGCGACGGCGAGGGGGCTCGAGATCCTGGTCGGGCGGCTCGGCTTCCCGAAGGAGAAGCTCCTCCTCATCCTGAACCGGGCGAACTCCGCCATCGGGCTCACGCCCGCCGACATCACCTCCTTCCTCGACTGGCCGATCGCCTACCGGCTGCCCTCCGACGGCGACACGGCCGTCAGGGCCTGCAACACCGGCATCCCGCTCGTGAAGGCCCGCGGCAGGAGCCCCCTCGCCAGGGCCATCCGGGACCTCGCCCAGGACGTGCTCTCCGGCTCCGCACCCAGGCCGTCAGAGACGTCACCTGTGAAGCGGGCGCTCTTCGGGAGGGCTGAGTGATGTCGTCCCTCTACCAGAAGCTGCACGCCAGGGAGACGCTCCCTGCGGTCGAGGCCCCCGGCGAAGCCGGGAAGGGGGTCCGGCGCGACCTCAAGTCGGAACTCCAAAGGCGCCTGGCGAGGGAGCTCGGCGGATCGAGCGAGAGGTTGCAGAAGGAGGACGCCTCGCTCCTGCGGGAGCGGATCGAGGCGCTCCTCAGCGAGGAGGAGGATCTGACCCCCATCGAGCGGGAGGTGGTCGCCGAGGACCTCCTCGCCACGATTATCGGGCTCGGCCCCCTGCAGAGCCTCATCGACGACGCATCGATCACGGAGATCATGGTGAACGGGCCGCACGACGTCTTCATCGAGCGCGGCGGACGGCTTCAGCGGGCGAACGTCCGCTTTCGCGACGACAAGGAGGTCATGGACCTCATCGACCGCATCGTCGCACCGCTCGGACGGCGCATCGACGAGCAGAGCCCGATGGTCGACGCCCGACTGAAGGACGGATCCCGGGTCAACGCCGTGATCCCGCCGCTCGCCCTGAACGGCCCGTGCGTCACGATCCGTCGCTTTCCCGCCCGGCCGCTGTCGATGAACGATCTCATCAAAAACGGCACCATCTCGAGCGATATGGCTGAATTCTGCCGGGCGGCGGTGCGCGCCCGCCTGAACATCGTCATCTCGGGCGGCACGGCCTCCGGCAAGACGACGTTTCTCAACTCGCTGTCGTCCTTTATCCCGGAGGACGAGCGGATCGTGACGATCGAGGACGCGGCGGAGCTGAGGCTGCAGCAGGACCACGTCGTCTCCATGGAGATGCGCCCGCCGAACCTCGAGGGCACGGGCGAGGTCACGATCCGCGACCTCGTGAGGAATTCCCTGCGCATGCGCCCCGACCGCATCGTGGTCGGCGAGGTGCGCAGCGGCGAGGCCCTCGACATGCTGCAGGCCATGAACACCGGCCACGACGGATCGCTCACCACGGTCCACGCCAACGGGCCGCGCGAGGCCCTCTCCCGCATCGAGACCATGGTCCTGATGGCCGGGATCGACCTGCCGCTGCGGGCGATCAGGGAGCAGATCGCCTCGGCCGTGAACATCGTCATCCAGGTCGCCCGCTCGAAGGACGGTTCGCGCCGCGTCACCCACATCGCCGAGGTGCATGGCCTGGAAGGGGATGTCGTGGTCCTGCAGGACCTGTTCAGCTACGACGAGGCGAGCGGCGCCTACCAGAGTTCGGGCTTTCGGCCGAGGGCCTACGAGAGATTCCGGAACGCCGGCGTCGACTATGCGCTGCCGGGAGGGGTCGGCATTGGCTAGGCTCATGGCCGCCGTGGTCGTGGCGGCCCTGGTCTTCATCGCCCTGGCCCGGGCCCTCGAGCCAGACCCGGTAAAGACGACGCTGTGGCGGGTGCGCCCGCGTGGGCGGCGCCCCGCGGAGCCGGAACGGGCCGAGGAGGACAGAGCCCAGCGCAGGGAGCGGTCCCTCGAGCGCCACGGGCGCTTGGGGCCGCTCCAGCGCCGCCTCGTCCAGGCGGACCTCCACTTCACCGCCTTCGAGGCCGTCTGGGTGGCGGTGATCGCCGGCCTCGTCCTGACCCTCGCCCTGTCTTTCGTGATCGGGCCCTTCGCCGTGATCGCCGCCTGCCTGATCGTCTGGTTCGGCGGCAACTTCGTGCTGAAGGCCCTGAAGCGGCGCCGCCTGGTGATGATCAGCGCCCAGCTCCCGGACTACCTGCAGGCCGTGGCGAACGGCCTCAGGGCCGGCTATGCCCTGACCCCGAGCCTCGAGAGCTCGTGCTCCTCCGTGGGCGCCGGCCCGCTCAGCGAGGAGATCAGGCGCATCGTCCAGGAGACCCACATCGGCATACCGCTGGAGGCGGCGCTCCTCGACCTGACCCAGCGCATCGACCTCATGGAGCTGGATCTGGCGGTGACGGCCATCCTCGTCCAGCGCCAGGTGGGCGGCAACCTGGCCGAGGTGCTGGACCGCATCCAGCAGACGCTCAGGGACCGTGTGCGCCTCGCGGCCGAGGTGCATACGCTCACCTCCCAGGGCAGGCTCTCGGGCCTCGTGGTGGGCCTTCTGCCGGTGGGTCTCGGACTCGTCGTCACAGTCGTCAACCCCGGCTTCATGGCGCCCCTCTTCACGACGCCCACCGGCCACCTGATGCTGGGCGTGGCGGTCGGGCTCGAGGCCGCGGGGATGTTCGCCATCAGCCGCATCGTGCGGGTGGAGTTCTGATGGAGATCGCCGCCGGGCTCCTCGTGTTCGCCGCCACGTTCGCCATCGTGCGCCTGCCGCTTGCGCCGTCGGCGGACGAGCGCCTCATCCGGAAGCAATTGGCGCGTGAGCGCTCAGGGGACGCTCCGGCGCCTGAAGGCGGCGAGCTTGACGTGGGATTTCGCGAGCGGGTTATTGAGCCGATGGCGAAAGCGCTCGGTGCCACGCTCGTCCGCCTCACGCCGAAGGCCCAGCTCGATCGGCTCGGGCAGAAGCTCGCCGCCGCCGGCGATCCGATGACCGCACCCCAGTACTTCATCCTGCGCCTCGGCCTCACCGTTTGCGGCCTCCTGCCGGCACTGGGCGGCGGCCGCTTCATCCTCATCGGGCTCGGGGCAGCCTTCCTGGGCTTTCGGCTGCCGAACTCCTGGCTCGACCGGCTGGCCAGGGAGCGGAAGAAAGTCTTCGCAAAGCTCCTTCCCGACGCCCTCGACCTCCTCTCCGTCTCGGTCGAGGCGGGCATGGGATTCGACCAGGCGCTCGCCCGCCTCGCCGAGCGTTCCCACTCCCCGTTGCGAGAGGAGCTCCTCCGGGTGCTCTCAGAGATGCGCTTTGGTCGCAGCCGCACCGATGCCCTGAGGGACCTCGCAGACCGGATGGATATCCCGGAGCTGCGTCAGTTCGTCGCCTCGGTGGTGCAGGCCGAGTCCCTCGGCGTGAGCCTCTCCCGGCCTCTTCGGGTGCAGGCCGACGCCCTGCGGCTGAAAAGGCGCCAGAAGGCGGAGGAGGCGGCGCTGAAGACGCCGATCAAGCTCCTCTTTCCGCTGGTGTTTCTCATCTTCCCGGCGCTCTTCGTCGTCCTGCTCGGTCCGGCGATCCTCTCCTTCGGTCAACTTTTCCACCCCTGACCGCGTCACCCGGCGGGCATCCTAGGCCGGGAGGATGCGCATGCGACAGTTCGTCGCCGCCCTCATCATGACGGCGGCCGCTTTGCTGTGTGCCCCGGCCTCTGGCCTCGCCGGCCGGGTCCCGTCTGCGAGGGTTCCTGAGAGCCCATGGTGGCCGCCGCCGTGCGTGACGACGGAGGAGCTCGTGCGTCGCGGCGCGCTCCAGCTGATGGGCGACTTCACGACCCACTACCCCGACTCGCCAAAGGACCGGAACTACAACCTCGCCCTTGCCGCCAGGAGACTGTGCGGAACCGTGGTGCCACCTGGCGGCACCTTCTCCTTCAACGACCGGGTGGGCGAGGCGAGCTACGCCAACGGCTTCAGGAGGGCTGGCGTGTTCATTGGCGATCGCGTGGTGCAGGGCGAGGGGGGCGGCGTCTGCCAGGTGGTCTCCACCCTCTACAACGCCGTCGTCGAGGCAGGCCTGCCCACCCTTGAGGCGAGGCGGCACAGCATGGTCGTGCCCTACCTCCCGCCCGGACAGGACGCCACGATCGCCTGGGGCTTCATCGACTTCACGTTCGTGAACGACACGCCGGGCCCGATCGTGATCCTGGCGGCGGCGAACGGTCCCGACGTGCGCACGGCCATTTACGGCGACGTGGGCGGCGTCGAGGTGACGTGGGACCACCTCATCGCACGGCGCGTCAGGCCCTACACCTTGCGGATACAGAGTCCAGGCCTCGCCGCCGGCCAGGAGCGGGTGCGCGACCCCGGGCAGTGGGGCCTTGCTGTCACCACGACCTACACGCAGATGGGGCGCTTCGGGGAGCGGACCGTGAGGCGGGGATCCCATTTCTACCAGCCCCGCCCGCGCACCGTCGAGGTCGGGGGACGAGAGGCCTAGCGCCGGAGGGTGTCCCTGAGGCGACGGTAGGTCTCCTCGTCGATCTCCCCACGGGCCAGCCGCTGGCGCAGGGTCTCCTCCGCCGCGTCGGGCGACAGGTGGTGATTCTTAAAGAAGAAACTGTTCAGGATGAGCCAGAGCACGACCGTCCCGCCGAGGGAGATGGCAGCCCAGGCGAGGCCGCCCATCGGGGCGCCCCAGACGAAGAAGAATGGGAAGACCATGCTCCACCTCCGTCAGCAGCCCAAGGGTAGCACATGTGCCTGCGAAGCTTCGGGAGGAGACTGGCGCCATGGGCCCGCGTCCCATATAACGTGAGGGTGAGGCTCTTTGGCAAAGGACGGATTTCATGCCCGATGCGGACGGCGTGATCCGCAAGACCCCCGTCACCTTCCGCGGCAGGACATACGATCGCGAGGCGGTCCGGCTGCCCCTCATCAACGAAGGACAGGACCTGGCGGAGATCCTCCGGGAGCATGTCCGTCCGCATCTCAGGGGCGGTGAGATGGTCTTCATCTCCGAGAAGGTGGTCGCCATCAGTCAGGGGAGGCTTGCGAAGGGCGCCGATATCGAGGTGCGTCCGATCGCCCGCTGGGTGGCCGGAAAGGTGAGACGCTCGAAGCACGGCATGGGACACCGCAACCCGCTGGTGATGGAGATGGCCATGCGCGAGGCCGGCGTGCCGAGGATCCTTTTCGCCGCGGTGATTGGCGGCCTCACGCGCCTCTTCGGTCGCACAGGGGACTTCTACCGCATCGCCGGTCGCCGGGTGGCCGCCATCGACGGCACCAATCCCGTGACGATCCCGCCCTACGGGGACTACGTCGTGCTGATGCCGAAGGACCCGCGGGGCACGGCCCGTGAGCTCGGGTCGGCGATCTCGGCGCAATGTGCCATCGTCGACGTGAACGATGTCGGCGCCGAGATCCTGGGGGCCACACCCGGGCTCGACCGGGAGGCGCTCCTCGCCTGTGTGCAGGACAACCCCCTGGGTCAGGGCCACGACCAGACCCCGGTGGGGATCGTGAGGCTCCGTCAGGACGCTCACGCATCGCACGGCGGCAGGTGACGGCACGGTCTCGAAGGCCACGGACGCATCGGGCCGGCTCTCCTGACGGGTGCAACGGAGTCTCGAGGATGGCAGACGGGTGTGCCGTCGTGCGGCCCCGTGCCAGGTTCGGGACATGGGGCCATTCCAGATCGCGCATGCCCATGATCTGAATGTCAGGGTCACGAGCGCACCGCTCTCCCCTGGGGGTAGCAGGTGTCGGGCCGGGCCCGATGGACGGGAGAGGGCTTTGCAGTCTCCTCCCCAAGAGCGCCTGCGCCACCCGTGGTCGGAACGCGGTGCGTTCGCTCGGGGAAGACCCCGCACGGGACTGATCCCGGTTCGCACATGTCTCCTCGCTTTGGAAGAGCCTCGGTGATGCGGGGCACGTCGACCCGCCCCTCCGGCTCCTCGCTGGGGCCGAGGCAGCCGCGCCGTGAAGGGCGAAGGGTGCCTTCTCCGAAGCGGCGAACGGGGGGGCGGGCATCGGCGGCATTTTCTGCCCCCTCTTCGGCCGGAGGTCGTCTGTAGGGCCCGTTCCGGCGCGGCAAGCCCGAGACGGCCATGGTCTTCAGGCCTCGCCCATGTGATCGCCGCCAGCAGCCCGAAGGGTCGGCCGGGTCAGGTCGCGATTCGCCTCATCTGGCCGGCGGTCTCATGTCCTGTTATCCTTGGGGCATTTGTCGGGAGCCTGGATACCGGTCAGCCGCGGTTTTCCCGGCTGACCGGCCGTGCGGCCTGGAACCGGTGAACAGGAAGGAGGCGTCGCATGACGCCGACGAAGCTTCGCAGTCTGGCCGAGGAGTACGGGACCCCACTTCTCGTGATCGACGGGCCGACGGTCGAGCGGGAGGTCGCCCGCTATCTCGATGCCGTGCGCCGGTCCGCAGGAGGACGGCTCTTCTACGCTTCGAAGGCCCTCACGCTGGTCCCGTTGGTGGGGCGTATCGCCAGCCGAGGAGCCGGCATCGAGGTGGTTTCGCCGGGAGAACTGGCGACGGCGCTCGCCGCAGGGGTGCCGGCCGGGCGGATTCTCCTGAACGGCAGTCCCAAGGCGGCCCAGGACATCGATGTGGCGGTGCGGGCCGGGGTCACGACGTTCGTTCTGGATGCCAGAGAGGAGCTCGGTCGCCTGGAGGCGTCGCTGGCCGCCCATGGGCGCACCGCAAAAGTCCTCATCCGCTACACGCCGGAGAGGCCCTCCGACACCCATCACTACGTCCAGACAGCGGGCGAGGCGAGCAAGTTCGGCTTCCTGAGGAGCGAGGCCCTCGCCATGGCAGGTCGCCTCGCCGCCTCGGGGAGGGTGAGGTACCTCGGCCTGCACGTCCACATCGGCTCCAACCTCTCCGCCACGGATGAGCATCTGGAGGCTGCCGTCGATGCCGCAGGACTGATCGAGGAGATCTCAGGGGCGTACGGGCTCATGGCCGAGGTGCTCGACATCGGCGGTGGCTTCGCCACGGCAACCCCCGCCAGGGCTCCGGCCGTGGCGGATTTGGTCGGCGAGATCGACGCGCACCTGCTCATGCGCTTCGGGGAGACCCGGCCGGCAGTGTGGCTGGAGCCCGGGCGGGCGCTCGTCGAAGGGGCGGGAACGCTCGTCTACGAGGTCCTCGCCGTCAAGAGCCGGCCGAAGGGACCGCTCATTCTGGTCGACGGCGGCATGGGGGACAATATCCGCCCGGCGCTCTACGGCGCCCGGTACGCGCTGGGGGTCGAGCCCCGGCGTGAGGGTGAGCTTCGCCCCCATGAAGTCTACGGACGTTACTGCGAGTCCGGGGACCGTATCGGGGACCTGATGGCGGCCGACGTGAGGGCCGGCGACCTCCTTCTCGTGGAACGGGCGGGCGCCTACACGTATTCCATGGCCTCGAACTACAACCGCATCGGGCGGCCGGCCGTGGTGTGGGACGGGCCCTCGGGCGCCACCGTCATGGCCCGGCGAGAGCACCCGGACGAACTCCTGCGCCTTGATGGTGAGGCATTGCCCGAGGCGTCCTTCGGGGCGGGAGCGGCGGGCAACCCGAAGGGCGTGGTCACGGGCGGCTGAGCGGCACAGCCGGGGCCCGACTCCTTTTCCGGATCTCGTCGCTCTGGCCGTGGATGAGCGCGTCGCTGACGAACACCACCCTTCAGGGTCGGCGCGTTGACCCCCCGGGACCCCTTTGGTAGGTTGGGATTGGCCTTATCCCGGCGCAGCGCCGCCGGGCCTCTCCGGTGGGCGTCGGGAGTGAATGCATGACAGATCTCTTGCGTACCCCGCTCTACCCCCTCCACGTGGCCAGGGGCGGCCGCATGGTCCCCTTCGGCGGCTGGGAAATGCCGATCCAGTACACGTCGATCCTCGAGGAACACAGGGCCGTTCGCGAGAGGGCCGGCGTCTTTGACGTGTCCCACATGGGAGAATTCGAAATCACGGGGAAGGATGCCGCTGCCTTCCTCGACCGCCTCGTCACCAACTGGCCGTCCACCCTGGGCGACGGTGAGGTCCTCTACACCCCCATGACCCTTCCGAGCGGCGGTTGCGTCGACGATCTCCTCGTCTACCGCTTCGGCCGGGAGATCTTCTGGCTCGTCGTGAACGCCGCCACCGCCCCCAAGGACCTGGCCTGGGTCGATCGCCAGGCGAAGGCCTTCGGCGGTGACGTGAAGATCGTCGACCTGTCGTCCGGGGTGGGGGAGATCGCCTTCCAGGGGCCGCTCGCCCAGGAGGTTCTGGGCCGGCTCACCACGTTCGACCTCGCCAGCATCGGCCACTTCGAAGTCGCCAGAGGGGTCGACGTCGACGGCTGCACGGTCACGATTTCCCGCACCGGCTACACCGGCGAGGACGGATTCGAGATTTACGCCCGTCCAGAGGACGCCTCGTCCCTCTTCGAGGCCATCCTCAAGGCGGGGCGTGGCGACGGCGTGCTCCCCTGCGGGCTCGGCGCACGGGACTCGCTGCGCTTCGAGGCCTGCCTCCCCCTCTACGGGCAGGAGATTTCCGAGGACATCACGCCGCTAGAGGCGGGGCTCGGCATCTTCGTCAAGTGGGACAAGGGCGCCTTCATCGGTAAGGAGGCTCTCCTTTCCCAGAAGGAGAAGGGCCCCTCCCGCCGGCTCGCCGGGCTCGAACTCGACGAGCGGGCTGTGCCGAGACCCCATTATCCGGTCCTCCACGAAGGGCAGGCGGTCGGCAGCGTGACGAGCGGCATGATCTCCCCGACGCTCGGCAGACCGCTTGCCCTCGCCCTGGTGCGGGCCGATCTCACCTCGCCCGGGACGCCGATGGCCGTCCGGGTCAGGGAGAAAGAGATACCGGCCCATGTGGTGAAGCGTCCGTTCTACAGGAGGGAGAACAGGAAATGAACGTGCCGGACGGTCTCCTGTACACCGAGGACCATGAGTGGATCCGCGTCGAGGGTACGAAGGGACGGGTCGGCATCACCGACTTCGCCCAGGATCAGCTCGGCGATGTCGTCTTCGTGGAGCTTCCTGAGCTCGGCAGGAGGCTCACAAGGAAGGACGTCTTTGGCGTCGTGGAGTCGGTGAAGAGCATGTCCGACCTCTACTCGCCTGTCGATGGCACGGTGACGGCGACGAACCCGGCCCTGGCGGACCACCCGGAACTTGTCAACCAGGACCCCTATGGCGAGGGCTGGATGGTCGAGGTCGAGCTCGGAGAGAACGGCACGAGCGGCCTCCTCACGGCCGGCGAATACCAGAAGATGACGGCCGCAGGCGGCCACTGATGCGCTTCTCACCGCATACGCCGGCCGAGCGGGGCGACATGCTCCGCAGGATCGGCGTCCCGTCGATCGACGGGCTCTTCGCCGATATCCCGCCCAACGTGCGGCTTCGCAGGCCTCTTCGCCTCCCGGACGGGATCTCCGAGATGGAGGTGGCGAAGACGGTGACGGCCCTCGCCGCGAAAAACCGCACGACGGCCGATCTCGTCTCCTTCCTGGGCGCCGGCGCCTATGACCGCTTCATCCCCGCGGCGGTGGACGAGATCCTGCACCGATCCGATTTTTACACGGCCTACACGCCGTACCAGCCGGAGGTCTCCCAGGGAACCCTGCAGGTGATCTGGGAGTTCCAGTCCATGATGGCCCTGCTCTTCGAGATGGACGTGGCGCAGGCGTCCCTCTATGACGGCGCCACGGCCGCTGCCGAGGGATGCATGATGGCCGTCGGCCACACCGGCCGACGGCGCCTCGTCGTCCTGCGCTCGGTGGATCCGGAGACCCGCGGCGTCGTCGCCACCTACGGCTTCGGCCACGACCTTGAGATCGCCGTGGTGCCGCTTTCGGGCAGCACCACCGACATCGAGGTGGTGCGCGAGGCGCTCTCGATCGAGACGGCGGCGCTTCTCGTGCAGCAGCCGAACTTCCTCGGCTCGCTCGAAGACCTCGCCGCCCTCACCGAAGCCGCCCATAGTGCCGGGGCCCTCATCGTGGTCTCCCACGATCCGGTGGCGGCCGCCGTGCTGAAACCTCCGGGAGCCTACGGCGCCGACATCGTCGTCGCCGAGGGCCAGCAGCTCGGCATCCCGCTTTCCTTTGGAGGACCGTATCTCGGCATCCTCACGGCCCGTCAGGACCTCGTGCGGCGCATGCCGGGGCGCATCGCCGGTGCCACGGTCGATGGCACGGGGAGGCGGGGCTACGTCCTGACGCTTCAGACCCGCGAGCAGCACATCCGGCGTGAGCGGGCCACCTCGAACATCTGCACGAATCAGGCGCTCCTCGCCCTCGCCGCCACGGTCTACCTGTCGGTCGTCGGCCCTCACGGCCTGCGCCGGGTGGAGGAGCGCTCGCTTGCCGGCGCCCACACGCTTTCAGACGCTCTTGCCGCCCTCCCCGGTGTGAGCCGGATCACCGAGGGGGCGTTCTGCCACGAGTTTGCGGTGCGGCTGCCACGTCCGGCGAAGGATGTGAACAGGGCGCTCCTCGCCGATGGCATCCTGGGCGGCTACCCGCTCGTCGATGCCTACCCCGAGTTCGGCGAGGGCGCCTGGCTCCTCGCCGTGACGGAGAAACGAACGGAAGACGAGATCGCCACCCTCGTTGCGAAAGTGGGTGAGGCGCTGTGACGACGATCTTCGAGGATTCGAGGCCCGGTCGCGGCGGCATCGACCTGGCTCCGGCGACGGCGGGGCCCGAGGCCTACCTCCCCGAGGATCTCATCAGGGAGCGCCTGCCGCTCCCCGAGGTGAGCGAGGGGCAGGCGGTGCGCCACTTCGTGAATCTCTCGCGCCTCAATTTCGCTATCGATGTGGGCTTCTATCCGCTCGGCTCCTGCACCATGAAGTACAATCCCAAGGTCAACGAGGCGATGGCCCGGCTGCCGGGATTCGCCGCGGCGCACCCGCTGGAGCCCGAGGAACTGGTGCAGGGTGCCCTCGAACTCATGTGGGAGCTGCAGGAGGACCTGAAGGAGATCACCGGCATGGCCGCCGTCTCCCTGCAGCCGGCCGCTGGCGCCCAGGGCGAGCTCACCGGCATCCTCATGATCAAGAAGTATCACCGGATGGCCGGCGATCTCGCCCGCACCGAGGTCCTGGTGCCCGACTCCGCCCATGGGACCAATCCGGCGACAGCGGCCATGGCCGGCTTCAAGGTGGTCGAACTGCCCTCCGACGCGAGGGGTGGAGTCGACATCGGGGCCCTCAGGGAACGCCTGTCGAACCGGACGGCCGCCCTCATGCTGACGAACCCCTCCACGCTCGGCATCTTCGATGAGAACATCGTCGAGATCGCCCGGCTGACCCATGAGGCGGGCGGCCTCCTCTACTACGACGGGGCCAACCTGAACGCCATTCTGGGCAAGGCCCGTCCGGGCGACATGGGCTTCGACGTGGTGCACGTGAACCTGCACAAGACGTTCTCGACCCCGCACGGCGGTGGCGGCCCGGGCTCCGGGCCGGTCGGCGTGCACGAGAGGCTCGTGGCGCATCTGCCCGGCCCGATTGTCGAGAGGACGGCGGAGGGCTTTCGGCTGGCGTCGCCGGGCAGCGCCTCGATCGGGCGACTGCGCTCCTTCTACGGCAACTTTGGCATGTTCGTGCGCGCCTACACGTACATCCGCGCCCTGGGTGGCGACGGGCTCACTGAAGCGGCCGAGGACGCCGTCCTGAACGCCAACTACCTGCGATCGCTCATCAGGGACGCCTACCCAATCCCCTTTGATCGCCTCGCCAAGCACGAGTTCGTGGTCGGATTCCCGAAGGACGTGAAGGAGGAGACCGGGGTGCGCACCCTGGATCTCGCCAAGCGGCTCCTCGACTACGGCGTGCACTCGCCCACGGTCTACTTCCCGCTCATTGTCGACGAGGCGCTCATGATCGAGCCGACGGAGACCGAGTCGAAGGAAGTGCTCGACGCCTATGCGAAGGCGCTCCTCGAGATCCTGGAGGAGGCCCGGCGCGATCCCGGGATCCTGAAGGCGGCGCCGCACACCACCCCTGTGGGGCGGCTCGACGAGGCGAGGGCGGCGCGCCAGCCTGAACTGCGCGTCAGGGAGGGATGAGCGCCGTGGGCGACGTCTGGGACATCCTGGTCTCGGGACCCGCCCCGGGTGCCTACCAGATGGCCTTCGACGAGGCGATGATGGACGACGTGCTCCAAAGCGGCAGGCCGTTCCTGCGCCTTTACCGGTTCGCCCCGAGGGCGCTCTCCCTGGGCCGGGGCCAGAGGGCGGCGGAGGCCTACCTGCCCGGGGTGCGCGAGATCGGCGCCGACCTCGTGCGGCGTCCCTCGGGCGGCAGGGCCGTGCTTCACGACGATGAGGTCACCTATGCCGTGGCGGCGCCGAGCCACCTTTTCGCACCCGGTGTCGAGGCCTCCTACGGACAGATCGCCGGGGCCCTCGTCCGCGCCTGCCTCGGCCTCGGAAAGAAGGTCTCCGTCTCCGAGCCCGAGGCCCCGCAGGGACAGCTGGCGGCGAACTGCTTCATCCACCCGTCGGTCCATGAGATCGCCCTCGGCGGCAGGAAGACGATCGGGTCGGCCCAGGTGAGGCACCGGGGCGTCTTCCTGCAGCATGGAGCGATCCCGATCCGGCTCCACCCCCGGGACTGGGCGGCGTGCTTTGCGCCACCGGCGGAGCGGGGCAGGTGGGCCGAAGCCATGGCCGAGCGGTCGGCGGGTCTCTTTGACGAGGGCGGCGCCCCCGCCTGGGATGTGGTGGCGGAGGCTGTGGCGAAAGGTTTTCAAGAGCACTTCGGCATCATCTGGCATCCTCTCGATGAAGGCAGGCGCCGTCGTCTCGACGCCATGGCACAGCGGGGAAGCGCCAGGTTCGACCTGGCGTCGGGGCTCGTCGAAGGTGGAAAGGTCGTGACGCCGTGGAAGAACTGAAGCGCACCGATCCGGAGATCTACCGCCTGGTGGGCAGGGAACTCGCCCGCCAGCGCGAGGGGCTTGAACTGATCGCCTCCGAGAACTTCGCCTCACGGGCCGTCATGGAAGCCATGGCCACGCCGCCGACCAACAAGTACGCCGAGGGGTACCCCTCGCACCGCTACTACGGCGGTTGTGACGTGGTGGACGAGATCGAGGATCTGGCGCGCGAGCGGGTGAAGAGACTCTTCGGCGCCGACCACGCCAACGTGCAGCCTCACTCCGGGGCGCAGGCGAACATGGCCGTCTACGAGGCGCTCCTCGAGCCCGGAGACACCGTCCTGGGCCTCAGACTGTCCGCAGGCGGGCACCTCACGCACGGCTCCCCGGTCAATTTCTCAGGCAAGCTCTACCGCTTTTTCGGCTACGGGCTCGGCCCCAACGAGGAGATCGACCTCGACAGCCTGCGGGACATGGCGCGCAGGGAGAAGCCGCGCCTCATCGTCGCCGGCGCCTCCGCCTACCCGCGCACCATCGATTTCCCGGCCCTGCGCCAGATCGCCGATGAGGTCGGGGCCCTCCTCATGGTCGATATGGCCCATATCGCGGGCCTCATCGCCGTCGGCCTCCACCCCTCCCCGGTCGGTGTGGCCCAGGTGATCACTTCGACCACCCACAAGACGCTCAGGGGACCGCGCGGCGGCTTCATCCTCTGCGACCAGAACTTCGCCAAGGCCATCGACAAGGCCGTCTTCCCGGGCGTGCAGGGCGGCCCGCTGGAACACGTCATCGCCGCCAAGGCCGTCGCCTTCAAGGAGGCCATGGACCCGGGCTTTCGCACCTACCAGCAGCGCGTGGTGGACAATGCCCGCCGCCTCGCCGAGGGGCTCAAGAACAAGGGGCACCACCTCGTGGCGGGAGGCACCGACACGCACCTCATGCTGCTCTCGCTGATAGGCTCCGGCGTCTCGGGCAAGGAACTCGAGACGGCGCTCGGCCTGGCGGCCATCACCGTAAACAAGAACGCCGTACCCGGGGACCCGCTGCCCCCCACCCAGACGAGCGGCATCCGCATCGGCACGCCTGCCGTCACGACCCGTGGGCTCGGGCTGGCCGAGATGGACCTCATCGCCGGCTGGATCGACGAGGTGGCAAGACACCCCAAGGACGAGTCGCTCGTGAGGCGTGTGGGCGTGGAGGTGCGCCAGCTCGCGAGCCGCCACCCACTCTACCCGGGGTGGGAGCTCGGCGAGTGATGGGGCGCATCGAGGCGGCCCGCCGCGCCTTTGCGAAGGAGGGGTGCGAGGCGTTTCTCATCACCAAGCAGCCTGACTGGCGCTACCTCGTCGGATTCAGGGGAGACTACGGCCACCTCGTCGTGACGCCGACACGAGCGGCTTTGGTGACGGTCGGCAACTACATCGAGGAGGCCACCCGGACCGTGACCGGGGCCGAGGTGGTGGGGGACTCGGTTCCCGCCTACGGGCCCCTGCGGGACCTGCTGGCGGCCGAGGGCGTCACGAGGCTCGCCTTCGAGGCGGACGGGATGACGGTCGCAGATCTCCACCGCCTCGAGAGCAGGCTGGAGGGAGTCCAACTGGTGCCGACCGAGCGCCTGGTCGAGGAGATACGGGCCGTCAAGGACGCGGGCGAGGTTGAGGCAATCCGCCGGGCTCACGCCATCGCCGACCTCGCCATGAAGGAGACGCTGCCGATCCTTGCCGAAGGCACGTCGGAGCGCCGGTTCGCCCTCGCCCTCGAAGTGCGCATGCGGCAGATGGGCTCGGAGGGGGTCGCCTTTCCCACCATCGCCCTTTCCGGCCCCCGGGGCAGCCTCCCGCACGGCGTGCCAGGGGAGCGCACCGTGCGCCGCGGCGAGTTCTTCACCGTCGACTGGGGGGCCGTCTGGGACGGCTACCGCTCGGACTGCACCCGGACGTTCGCGGTGGGACACGTGGACGAGACAGCGCGCTCCATGTACGATGCCGTGGGGGATGCGCTGCTTGCGGCCACGGAGGCCGCCCGGCCGGGCGCACGTGTTTCGGAGGTCGACGCCGCGGCCCGGGACCTGCTCTCGGAGCGCGGGCTCGGGGCGTATTTCGTCCACGGCGTGGGTCACGGGGTGGGGCTCGAGATCCACGAGAGCCCGGCGCTCGCACCCCGCGTCAGGACCGTCCTGAAGCCCGGCATGGTGGTGACGGTGGAGCCCGGCGTGTACATCCCCGGTACGGGCGGCATCCGCCTCGAGGACACCCTCCTCATCACGGAGGACGGTGCCGAGGTGCTGACCGGCCTGCCGAAGAATCTTGAGATCCTTTGACACACGACAGAAGGGGGACGATGAACACGTGATCTCCTCGAACGATTTCCGAAACGGCGTCTCGATCGAGGTCGAAGGGGACCTTTTCACCGTCGTGGAGTTCCAGCACGTGAAGCCGGGCAAGGGCTCTGCGTTCGTCCGAACGAAGCTCAGGAACCTGCGCACCGGCGCCACCATCGAGCGCACCTTCAATGCCGGGGAGAAGGTGGCGAGGGCCCAGCTGGAGGGCCGAGAGGTGCAATACCTCTACCACGACGGGAACAATTACACGTTCATGGACACCTCCACGTACGACCAGTTCGCCCTGGGGGACGCCGCCCTCGGCGACGCCCTCCACTTCCTGAAGGAGAACATGATCTTGAACCTCGAGACCTATCAGGGTGAGGTCATCGGTGTGGAGCTCCCGAACTCCGTGGAGCTCGAGATCGCCCAGACGGACCCCGGCCTCCGGGGGGACACGGCCCAGGGCGGCACGAAGCCTGCGACGCTCGAGACCGGATATGTCATCCGGGTGCCGCTCTTCGTGAACCAGGGCGACAAGGTGCTGGTCGACACCAGGACCGGGCAGTACCTCAGCCGGGCCTAGCTGGCCGCGACCCCAGGGGGGCGCGGAGCCCATAGCCTGGCTCCGGGCGGCAGATCGCTCTCACCGGAGAATGACGCCGCATGGCTTCAAAGCGCTTCGGCGCGACGGGGACACCCGCCGCCCGGAGCGCTTTCGCATACCTCTCTCCCTTCACCGCCCAGGAGATTTCCTTCGGCCATCCGGCGTGGACCCTGGTGACGATGGCGGGGATGACGAAAGGACGAGCCACATACCTATCGCCTGAGGCGAGGTGGTGGCCGTGGGCCCGACGACCGGACCCGTGCTCGAGGTGATCGAGGCGCTCCCCCAGGACCTGCGGGAGCGTCTCATGGCGATCCCGATCGACCTTGCCGGGCGGCTCGAGGAGATTCGCATCCGCGCCGACCGCCCGCTCCAGCTGGTGTTGGCCGGTGAGGACACCTTCCTCGGCCTCGACGGGCGTCTCACAGGACGGGCTGACGAGGCGTTCAGGCCGGACCGGGAGGTTCTCGCCCGCACGGTGGCAAGGCTCAGCCAGTGGTCGGTCTACGCCCTCGAGGAGGAGCTCCGGCAGGGGTACCTGACCCTGAGGGGCGGCCACCGGGTTGGGTTAGCCGGGCGAGGGACGGTGGAGGCCGGAAGGCTCAGAGCCCTCAAGGACATCGCCTCGCTCAACATCCGCATCTCCCGCGAGGTGCGCGGGGCGTCTCAGGCCATCGTCCCGCACCTCCTGGAGCTTGGGCGCTGGCGCTCCGCCCTCCTGGTCGGCCCTCCCCTTTCCGGCAAGACCACGATCCTCAGGGACCTGGCCCGGGTGATGTCCGAGGGCGGGGCCACGCCGGGCGTGCGTGGCGTCAAGGTCGGCATCGTCGACGAGCGGAGCGAGATCGCGGGCTCGGTGGAGGGGGTCCCCCAGCGGGACCTGGGACCGCGCACCGATGTCCTGGACGCCGTGCCCAAGGCCGAGGGCATGGTGATGCTGGTGCGCTCCCTTTCGCCCGAAGTGATGGTGACGGACGAGATCGGGCGGGAGGAGGATGCCACCGCCGTTCTCGACGCCACCCGCTCGGGCGTCACCGTGGTGGCGAGCGCCCACGGCTCAGGCCTCGAGGATGTGGCGAGGCGGCCGGCGACCCGGCTGCTCTTCGAGGAGGGCGTCTTCGAGCGGGTCGTCGTGCTGTCGCGAAGACTCGGGCCGGGCACGGTGGAGAGCGTGAGTACAGGGGAGGCGACCAGGGGTTGGGACCCGCACTGAGACTCGCTGGCGCCGCCCTCATCGTGCTTGCGGCGTCGCGCCTCGGCGCCCTCGTCGCCGGACGGTTCACGGCACGCCGGCTCGACCTGCGCTCCCTCATCGATGCCCTGGAACGCCTCGAGACGGAGGTGGTTTACGGGGCGACGCCGCTTCCCCGTGCGCTGGGAGAACTGGCAAAGAGCGGTCCGTCCCGGGTCCGGGACCTGTTTGCCGACGTCGTCTCGCGCCTCGGTGCTGCCGACGATCTCCCCATCGCCTGGCGGGAGGCGCTCGATGCCTTCTTCGCCACCTCCAGCCTCGCCGCGTTCGACCGGGGAGCCCTGCGGCCGCTGGGAGACGTTCTCGGCCGTTCAGACCGGCAGGATCAGTCGCGGCACATCAAGGCGACGGCGCAGAAGCTGCGCCAGCTCGAGGCGCAGGCCGCCCTCGACGAGGACCGCCACGCACGGCTGTGGCGGTCGGTGGGGACGCTCGGCGGCCTGGCGATTGCCATCATCTTCCTCTAAGGCGTTCTCGCCCGTCCCGACTGCGGCATATCCATCGTGAAGGTCCGGTGGGGACAGGTCGGAAAGGGGCAGACGCCACGTGACCCTCGATGTGAGCCTCATTTTCAAGCTCGCCGGCATCGGCATCCTGGTGGCTGTCCTCACACTCGTGCTGGAGCGGGCGGACCGCAAGGAATACGGGCAGCTCGTAGCGCTGGCCGGGGTGGGCGTCGCCTTCATCTTCGTGCTCCAGCTCTTGGGCAATCTGTTCTCGGCCGTGAAGACCCTCTTCAACCTCTGAGGCGCGCCTTGCAGATTCTTCAGATCGCGGGACTGGGACTGGCCGCTGCCGTGCTCGTCGTCGTCGTCCGCAAGGAGAGGCCGGAGATGGCCATGCTCCTCGCCCTGGCGGCGGGGGTCATCGTCTTCCTCGTCATCCTGCCCCAGATCGCCGAGGTCGTCCGGCTCCTCGAGGAACTCGCCGTACGGGCCCACATCAACGTCCTCTTCATCACCGACATCCTGAAGATCATCGGCATCGCCTATCTCGCCGAGTTCGCCGGCCAGATCTGCCGGGACGCCGGACAGGAGTCGATCGGCTCGCGGGTGGAGATGGCGGGCAAGGTGATCATCCTGGTGCTCGCCATCCCGATCATCTCGGCCGTCCTCGACATGTTCCTGAAGATCCTCTACTGAGGCGGTGCGTATGCTCTCCCGGGCCTGGATCATCCCGAGCGCCATCCTCGTTCTCCTCTTCCTCCACCCGCTGCCCGCCCTCGCCGCCTCCGGCACGCCGCAGGTGGACACCTCCCACATTTCAAGTTTCCTTGACTCCTTGAACGCCCAGACGCACGGGATGCTGCCGCCGGTGACGCTCACCAACGTCGGCAGGCTGTTCACGACCGGGACGGGGCCGCTCTCCCCGGGGTCCATGCTGCGCGGCGTCCTCACCGTCCTCTTCGGGCAGCTGGTCGAGGGCGTGGGGCTTCTCGGCAAGCTCCTCGCCGTCGGCGTGGCGGCGGCGATCCTGGAGCAGCTCTCGCATGCCTTCGCCTCGAAGCAGGTGGCGACATTCGCTTACGGCATTGCCTACCTGGCGGTGATCGCCATCGCCGTCGACTCCTTTGCGATCGCCGTGGGGGCGATCCACGGGGCGATCACCCAGATGGTGAACCTGATGGAGGCGATGCTGCCGGTCCTGACGACCCTCCTCGCCTCGCTCGGGTCCATCTCAACGGCCGCCCTCTTCCATCCGGTGGTGCTGCTGATGGTGAACGTGGTGGCGATGGCCGTCGCCACCATCGTGGTGCCGGCCATCGTGATCGCCACCGTCGTCGAACTCATAGGCCTTCTCACCGGCCACCAGATCCTTGGGCTGGCGAGCCTTCTGCGCCAGGCCGGGCTCACCACCCTCGGCCTTTTCCTCACCTTCTTCGTCGCTGTCACCGCCATCTACCGGGTGGCTGGCCCTGTCGCCGACACCGTCATCCTCCGGACGGGAAAGTTCATCTCGCTCTCCTTCGTGCCGGTCGTGGGCAAGCTCTTCGCCGACGCCGCCGAGGTCGTCTTCGGCTCGGCCTTCCTCCTGAAGCAGTCCATCTCGCTCGCCGGCGCCATCGCCCTGGGCTTCATCGTCCTCGTGCCGCTCTTCAAGGTCGTCGCCATGATGTTCGCCTACCGCCTCGCCGGGGCGGCGCTCGCCCCGGTGGGCGGAGCGCCGGTCGTGAAGGGGCTGGGGGCCATGGCGACGGCACTGCTCTTTCTCGCCCTGGCCATGCTCGCCGTGTCCTTCATGCTGTTCCTCGCCCTGACGCTGGCGCTGGCCGGTGGAAGAGGGCTCCTGCCATGATGGCGGCCATCTCCGGCTGGGTCAGGGAGATCGCCGTCGTGGTGCTCCTCGGCTGGGTGCTCGAGATGCTCGTGCCCCGCCAGGACTTCCGCCGCTATGTGCGGCTCGTCATCGGGCTGCTCGTGCTGGTCGCCGTGATCCGGCCCGCCCTGGTCCTCTTGGGCCATGCGAGGGCGCCGACCTTTCCGGACACGGCGGACGGCCAGGTCGCCACCCTCATCGCCCAGGGCAAGGCCCTCGAGGCGCAGGACCAGGGGGCGTCCCTCGCCCTCTATGCCCAGAAGGTGGGAGAGGAGGCGGCGGCGATCGCCGACACTGTGCCCGGCGTGGGAGGGGCGAGTGGCACGGCCGAGGTCGACACCGACCCGACGTCGCCCTCCTATGGGGACATCAGGTCGGTCGACGTGACGGTGCGCCCCACCGGGGCGGCGATCGAGGTAGGCTCGGACGGTTCGCGGCCGCCTCCCGCCAGGCTCGAGGCGGCGGTCCAGGCCGCTGTGGCCGGGGGGCTCCAGGTCGCGCCGTCGGCCGTCGGCGTGACGGTCCAAGAGGGGGGATGAATGGTGAAGGACTGGCTCAAGGGGATCGATCCCGGTATGTTGCGCAAATGGGTCAGCGTGGGCGTGGGCGGCATCATCCTGGTCCTCATGGCCAACGTGATCTTTTCGCCGGCCGCGGCCCCGGCCGCCGCCACGCCGTCCGGCAAGGCGCCCACGAGCGCGGCGGGCGGGAGGCCCACCGATGCCCTCCTGGTCTACGAGGGCGAACTCGACAGTGAGCTTGCTTCCTCCCTCGGGGCCATCGAAGGGGCGGGCCACGTCCGGGTGAGCGTGACGCTCTCGGGCAGCCCGCAGCGCGACTACATCGAGAACACGACCTCCCAGGAGCAGACGACGACGCAGAAGGACGCTCAGGGCGGCACCCAGGACACCACCTCCAGCCAGACGTCGGCGACCCTCGCCCAGGTGCAGGGTGGGGGTCCCGTGCTTTCGGCGGAGATGGGTCCCGAGGTGGTCGGTGTGCTGGTCGTGGCCACGGGCGCCTCCGATCCTGTCGTGCGTGCTGATCTCTACGAGGCGGTGTCCACACTCCTCGGCGTGCCGCCCTACAAGGTGGAGGTGATCCCGTGAAAGAGCCCGTGCGCCTGACGAAGACGGCCCGCATCGCCCTGTTCGCCATGCTGGTGGCCCTGGCCGCCGGTTTCCTCTTCTCCCAGCAGGGGCACCCCCGGACGAGAACGCCCAGGGGCGCTGCCGCCGTGAGCGCCGCCACGGCCGGAACGGACGCCGTGGCGGCTTTCGCCATCACCCGGGACAGGCAGCAGTCCCAGGCCATGAGCGAAGACCAGGCGATCGCCTCCTCCCCCGACGCCTCTGCCGCCACCAGGGCGAAGGCGCAGGCGGACTACCTGTTCCTCGCCGATGCCACCGCGTCGCAGGAGGAGGCGGAGAGCCTGCTCTCGGTCAAGGGGTACCCCGAGACGGCCGTTCTCGTGACGGCGAAGGGCGCCGTCGTGGTCGTGGGCAAACCGGCCCTCACGTCATCCGAGGTGATGCTCATCGCCACCACCGTCTCCAAAGTGACGGGCGTCCCTCTCCAGAGCATCAGCATCGTGCCGCGGTAGGAAGACGCATGCCCTGCGGGGAAGGAAGGGGGGCACATGTTCCGGGGGGTGCCGCAGATCAGGAAAGTGCTCATCGCCAACCGCGGCGAGATCGCCTGCCGCGTCATCAGGGCCTGTCGCGAACTCGGTCTTCGGACCGTCGCCGTCTATTCCGAAGCCGACCGCGACGCCCTGCACGTGGCGCTTGCCGACGAGGCCGTCCTCCTGGGTGGTCCTTCCGCCCGGGACTCCTACCTCAACATTCCGGCCCTGGCGCACGCCGTCACCGAGTCGAGAGCCGACGCCGTGCACCCGGGCTACGGCTTTCTCTCCGAGAACGCCGCCTTCGCCGAGGTGATGGACATCTGGGGCGTGACGTTCATCGGACCGCCGGCCGAGGCGATCCGGAAGATGGGCGTCAAGACCATCGCCCGGGAGACCATGAGGGCGGCCGGCGTGCCGGTCGCACCCGGTTCCGACGGCCCGGTGAGAGGCACCGCCGAGGCCAGAAAGGTCGCCGAGTCCATCGGCTATCCGGTGATGGTCAAGGCCTCGGCCGGCGGCGGCGGGCGGGGCATCCGGGTAGCCCAGAACGAAGCCGAGCTGGAGGCGGCGCTGGAGCGTGCGGCGTCGGAGGCGAAGGCCTCCTTCGGGGACGAGGAGGTCTACCTGGAGAAGTTCGTCGTCGACCCACGCCACATCGAGATCCAGGTGCTGGCCGACGGCCAGGGGCACGTCCAGGTCCTCGGCGAGAGGGAGTGCTCCGTCCAGCGTCGGCGCCAGAAGCTCATCGAGGAGGCACCCTCCGTCGCCGTTTCCCCTGAGCTCAGGCGGCGGATGAGTGAGGCCGGCATGAACGCCGCGGCGGCGGTCGACTACCGAAGCGCCGGAACCTGCGAGTTCCTGCTCGATGAGACGACGGGCGAGTTCTACTTCATGGAGATGAACACGCGCATCCAGGTCGAGCACGGCGTGACCGAACTCGTCACAGGCACCGATCTTGTGAAGTCCCAGATCCTCATCGCCCAGGGGGAGAGGCTCAACGAAACCGGGCCGACCATGGAGATGAACGGCTGGGCGCTCGAGTGCCGGGTGAACGCCGAGGACCCCGAGCGCGACTTCCGCCCCGGCCCGGGCACCATCACGACCTTCCGTCCGCCGGGCTTTTTGGGTGTGCGGGTCGACGCCGGTGTCACCGCCGGTTCGGCGATCACCCCGTTCTACGACTCGCTGGTCGCCAAGGTCCTCACCTGGGGACGCGACCGCACGGAGGCCATAGGCCGGATGGAGGCGGCCCTCGGCGACTTCCTCATCGAGGGGATTCCCACCACCATCCCCATCCACCAGCGCATCCTGAAGGATCCGGACTTCCGGGCCGGAAGGATTCACACGAATTTTCTTGAACGACGATTCGGACAAGCGCAGGCGAAATAGGAGGGGCCACTGTGCGCTGGATCAACGCCGCCCGGCCATTCTCGCTCACGGCGTCACTGGTGCCGGTGGTGCTCGGCGGAGCCATGGCGGCGGCTGTGGGCAGCTTCCATCTCCTGAACTTCCTCATCGTGCTGGTGGGCGGAGTGGCCCTGCAGATCGGGACGAACCTGACGAACGACGCCTGGGACGTCATCTACGGGATCGACAGGCCGGGCCGGACGAGGCCCAACCACGCCATCCTCGACACCGGCATCCCGGTCGAGGCGGAACGGCGGGCGGGGCTTCTCGTCTTCGCCTTCACTCTGGCGCTCGGCATCTGGCTCGCCGTCCTCGTGGGCTGGGTCATCCTGATCCCGGTCGTCATCGGTGCCATCTTCGGCCACGGATACACGGCGCCGCCGCTCAGATACAAGTTCCGCGGCTGGAGCCTGCCGGCGGTCTTCGTGATGATGGGGCCGCTCATGGTCTGGGCGGCCGCCTATGGAACGGGGGGCAGCGTGCCCCCTGTCTTCTGGTGGGCGAGCGTGCCGGTGGGGCTTCTCGTGGTGAGTATCCTGCACGTCAACGACATGCGGGACATGAAGGGCGATGCCGAGGGCGGCGTGCACACCTTTGCCGGGGCGGTCGGCTCCGGGGCGGCGCTGCGGACGCTCTGGATCCTCCTCTTCGTGCCCTACCTCATCATCGTGGCTGGCGTCCTTTCGGGAAGGCTCCCGGCGGGGTTCCTCGCCGTCCTTCTCACCCTGCCGCTCGCCCTGGGAGATTACCGCCAGGCGAAGAGCCACGTGATGGACCTGATCGACGCACGTACGGCCCAGCTGCACCTCGCCTTTGGCGTACTGCTCACCGTGGGCGTGCTGCTCCAGGGGGTGACCCCGACACTGTGACGGGCCCCGGAACGTCCGATGATGGGATCTCCTTGTGGCCCCTCGCCCTGCCGATCGTCTTCTGGGCCGTGATCTTCCACTTCAAGCCGCTCCCCTTCTGGGACATGATGACGCCCGCTGTCGCCATCATGGGGGCCGTCGCCCTCTCCATGTCCAGGAAGGGCATGTTCGCCCAGGCATCCCTGGTGCGTGAAATCGGCAAGGGCGTCGCCTCGGCCGCCCTGCTTTACGGTGTCTTCTTCGTCGGCAACTTCGTGGCGGGGCGCATCATCCCGGGCGCCACGGCCGACATCGGAGCCGTGTACGGGATCCGTGCCGGCACCTCGCTCGTCCTCGTCTCCCTGGCGCTCCTCCTCGTGATCGGGCCGGGCGAGGTGCTCTTCTGGCAGGGCCTTGTCGAGCGGCGCTGGATCAGGCGCTTAGGGGTCGGGCGCGGATGGCTCCTCACCTCGCTCGTCTACGCCGGGATCCACCTCTGGTCCGGCAACCCGATGCTGGTGCTGGCCGCCCTCGTGGCAGGCCTCGCCTGGGGCGGCCTCTACGCCCGCGGCTGGAGCGTCCAGAGCCTCATCGTCTCGCATGCCCTCTGGGACGTCGGAATCCTCGTCCTCTTCCCGATCCGGTAGGGGGCCTTTTCCCAAGGGCGGTGAGCGCCCAGCCGCCGACGTGAAGACCGCCTCTTGCCTGTGGGCGGTCTGTCGGCCAGAATGAATGAGCATTCATTATTCGGCGAGGTGATATCCGTGGAGTTGCCGGAGACAGCCCTCACGCTGCTTCAGGAGCGTCCCACGTATGCCGTGGCGTCGGCCGGGAAGCACCCGTGGGTGGCGACCATGTACTTCTATCTCGACGCGGCGGGGGATCTGGTCTCAGCCATCAAGTCGGACTCCATCACCCTGGCGGCGCTCTCCACCAACAGCGAACTTGCCTTCGCCGTGAACGGGGCGAACCCGGACGTGTTCATCCAGGGGCTTGGCGCGGGGGAGGACGCCGGCTGGCTCGCCGACCTGCCCGAGGTCCGGCGCGGCCTCATCGACAAGTCGCCAGAGATCCAGAGGTTCCTCGACAACGTCCCGCAATTGAGGGTCCTGAAAATCCATCCCACGGCGATCTACCTGACCGACCACCGGCAGAAGATCTCGCCGCGCCACAAGGTCTAGCCCCGGCCGTTTGCCCCCCGCGAGATCCGGCATGGGCGGCGGGCATTGTGGCGCAGGATGCGCCACGATGCCCGCCTGACTTGGGCTATAATGGGGGTCCTCAAGGGGGTGGACCAATGGACCACCAGGACGGGACGGCAAGACTTCCAGAGAAAGAGAACCCGAGCGATCTCAAGATCGCGGACGAGGTGGTGGCGATCATCGCTGGCATCGCCGCCACCGACGTGCCCGGTGTGGCGGCTATGGCCGGCGGTGTTGTCGGCGGCATCGCCGAGCGGCTCGGTGTGAAGAATCTCCAGCGGGGCGTGAAGGTTGAGGTCGGGAACACCGAGACGGCGATCGACATCTTCATCATCGTGGACTACGGCGTCCGCATCCCCGAGGTGGCCCAGAAGGTGCAGGAAGAGGTCCGCCAGGCGGTGGAGTCGATGACAGGGCTCACCGTCGTGGAAGTGAACGTGCACATTCAGGGCGTGTCCTTTGAGGCCGAGAACTCCCACCAGGAGGCGTCCCACACCAAGTGAAGGCACTGTCGGTCATCGACCGCATCCTCCTCGTGGTCTACACCTTCGCCCTCGGGATCATCTCGATCATCCTCGTCCTCGTCGCCGCAGGCTGGAAGGACCCCCTCGGGGTCCTCACCGCGGCCTCCGCAACGGACGGCGGGCGGCTCACGCTCGCCGTCATCGGTGTGCTGCTCGTCGTCGCCAACGTCCGTCTCGCCGCCGTCGCCTTCGCAGGGGGCTGGCGCCGCCGCCAGATCGTCCACGAACTCGCCATGGGCAGTGTCCGGGTGTCCCTGAGCGCCGTCGAAGGCTTCGTCTCGCGCCTCGCGAGGGCCCACCCCGGCGTCAAGGAGGCCTCCTCGGCCATCCGGCTGGTGCCGGACGGGATCGCCGTTTACGTGAGGGCGACAGTCGGACCGGAGGTCGAGATCGCGCGGCTGTCGGACGAGCTCCAGCAGTCCGTGCGGGCCCAGGTGAAACAGGTCGTCGGCATCACGGTCGAGGCCATCTCGATCGACATCGACCACATCTCCCCCCGTCCCTCCAGAGTCTCTCGGGTGGACAGGTGACCCGTGCGAAGCCTCCTGCAGCTCTTCGAGGAACATCCCTTCGCCGTCTTGGGTGCCGTCCTGGGCGTTCTGTGGGGTCTCCTGGCGCTCAGGCTGGGGTTCCTCGCAGCCCTCTTCATCCTCCTCATGTCCGGCTTCGGGATCTGGGTCGGCCGGCAGTTCGAGGGTGAGGACGGACGCGACCTGCAGGACCTCTTCGAGCGGTTCATGAACAGGCAGGAGAGAGACTAGGGCCATGGCCAGGAGAAAATCCCGCACGCTCGCCCTGTCCGTGCTCTTCCAGATCGATGTCGGCAAGGTGGCCCCTTCCGAGGCCCTCGCCTACACGCTCGCCAAGGAAGGCGAGACGGAGCGCTACGCCCGGAAGATCGTGGAGGGCGTCGTGACGCACGGGAAGGAGATCGATCGCTTCATCGCCGAGCAGGCGAGCGAGGGGTGGAACCTCCGGCGGATGCCGCCCGTGGACCGCAACATCCTGCGCATCGCCCTGTACGAGATCGTCTTCGGCGAGGGGGTTCCCCACGCCGTGGCGGTTGACGAGGCGGTTGAACTCGCCAAGATTTACGGCGCCGAGGAGACGCCAAAGTTCGTGAACGGCGTCCTCGGCGGATTTGTGAGAGCCCGGGAGGTGCCCCATGAGAGCGGTGCTCCTTGACGGCCGGGCGGCCGCCCGGGCGATGCTCGCCGAAGTGAGAGAGGGCGCCTCCCGCTTTCGCCAGGAGAGGGGGCGGCCCGTCGGACTCGCCTTTGTGACGGTGGGGGCCGACGAGGCCGCCTCCTCGTACGTCAGGGGACGCGAAAGCGCCGCGGCGAAGGTCGGGTTCTATTCGGAGCTCCACGCCCTCTCGCCAAAGATGGGCACGGGAGCGCTTCGCCGATTTGTGGCGAGGCTCGCCGAGAGCGAGGAGATCGACGGCATCATCGTCTCCCTGCCGCTGCCCGAGGGTCTGGACGAGGACGAGGCCCTCTCGGGGCTCTCCTACCGCAAGGATGTCGACGGCGTCACCAGTGAGAGCACCGGGCGCTCCCTCGCCGGCCTACGGTCCTTCTGGCCCTGCACGGCGGAAGCGGTGGTGGAGCTTCTCAGGTTTTCCGGCACGCCCCTCGACGGGGCCGAGGCGGTCGTCGTCGGCAGGTCCCGGGTGGTGGGGCGACCGACGGCGCTTCTCCTCCTCGCCGAGAACGCCACGGTGACGGTGGCGCACTCGCACACGAAGGATCTCGCCGCCCTGAGCGCACGCGCCGACATCCTGGTGGCCGCCGTCGGGCGGCCTCACTTCATCACGCCCGCCATGGTCCGCCCCGGGGCGGTCGTGGTGGACGTGGGCATCCATGAGGTGGACGGGCACCTCACGGGCGATGTGGATCCCGCCGTGGCGGACGTCGCAAAGGCGCTGTCTCCCGTGCCGGGCGGCGTCGGACCTCTCACGTCGGCCATCCTCATGCGCCACGCCCTGGAGGCTGCGACATGGCCGTCCTGAGCGTCAGCGAACTCAACCGGACGGTACGGCTCATCCTGGAGTCGGACCCGCTTTTGCAGGAGGTCGCTGTGCGCGGGGAGCTCTCGAACGTCCACCTCCATTCTTCTGGCCACGTGTACTTCTCCCTGCGGGATGAGCGTGCGTCGGTGCGGGCCGTGATGTTCAGGAGCCGGGCCGAGCACCTCGCCTTCCGGCCGGAGAATGGTCAGGACGTCCTGTGCCAGGGTCGGGTGTCCCTGTTCGAGCGGGACGGCGCCTATCAGATTTACGTGGACACCATGGAGCCGGCGGGGGTAGGAGCCCAGTACCTGGCTCTCGTCCAGCTGCGCGAGAGGCTTGAGAAGGAAGGGCTCTTCGCCGCCGAGCGCAAGCGAGCGCTGCCCCTCCTGCCGCACCGGATCGGGGTCGTCACCTCGCCCACCGGCGCTGCAGTGCGCGACATCATCACCGTGGCGAGGCGACGCCACCCCGGGGTCTCGCTCCTCATCGCCCCCGTTCTGGTGCAGGGCGCCGGGGCCCCCGACTCGATCGTGGGCGCCCTCGGCGAGCTGGCGCAGCGGGATGACATCGACCTCGTGATCATCGGCCGCGGAGGGGGCTCCAAGGAAGACCTCGGGGCCTTCAACGACGAACGGGTGGTCCGCGCCGTGGCCACATTCCCTGTGCCCACCGTGGCGGCCGTCGGACATGAGGTCGACCTGACGCTCGTCGACTTCGCCGCCGACCGGCGGGCCGCCACGCCGTCCGCAGCCGCCGAGCTCGCCGTGCCGGTGACACGCGAGCTCCTGACTCAGGTCGGGGCGCTCGCAGGCGCCCTCCTGCGCTCGGAACGCCTGAGGATCCTGAGGCGCCGGGAAGCCCTTCTCGCCCTCACAAACCGCCGGGTCTTCCTGCGGCCCATGACCCTCATCGAACCGCACCAGGCGCTACTGGCGAGGCTGGAAGAGGCCATGTCCCGAGCCGCCGTCGAGCGCCTGCTCACGACGAAGGGGCATGTTCTGGCTGTGATCGGAAGGCTCGAGGGCCTCTCGCCGCTCGCCACGCTCAGGCGTGGATACGCCATCGTCGAGGTGGGCGGCCGGCCAGCCAGGCGGGCCCGCGACCTCGGGATCGGTCAGAGGGTCCGGACTACACTTGCCGAAGGAACGTTCGGAAGCGTTGTGGAGGATGTTCAAGAATGACCTTTGAGGAAGCCGTGAAGCGGCTCGAGGAGATCGTGAAGGAACTCGAGTCGGACGACCTCACGCTCGAGAAGTCGCTCGCCCTCTTCGAGGAGGGGGTGGCGCTCTCCAAGACCTGCCAGGAGCTCCTGGAGGGGGCGGAGGGCGCCATCGAAAAGCTGGCCGGAGGCCGGGTCGAACCGTTTGAGGAGACCGAGGGAGAGGCTTGAGGCCGGACCTGAAAGAGACCTTCGAGGGCTATCTCGCAGGCGTGGTGCCCGGACACGGCGACGTCGCCGACGCGATGCGCTACGCATTGGACGGGGGAGGTAAGCGCCTGCGGCCCCTCCTGCTGATGACGGCAGCCGAGGCCGCAGGGCGGGAGGCCAGCGCCGTCTTTCCGGCGGCCGCGGCCGTCGAGGCCATCCACCAGTATTCGCTCGTTCACGACGACTTGCCGTCGATGGACGACGACGACCTGAGGCGCGGCCGACCGACCACCCACCGCGCCTTCGGCGAGGCCGTGGCGATCCTCGCTGGCGACGGCCTGCAGGCGCTTGCCTTCGAACTCATGGCCTCGCCCGAACTGGCGGCGAAGGTGGGGGCCGACGCGGCCCTGAAGGCGACGGCCATCCTGGCGAAGGCCGCCGGGATCCGGGGGATGGTCGGTGGCCAGGACCTCGACATCGCTGGCGGGCGATCGCCAAGGGACGAAGTGAACAGACTGAAGACGGGCGCCCTCTTTGCTGCAGCCGCCGCCATGGGCGGCATCCTGGGCGGCCAGCCGGAGTGGGAGGAGGGGCTCTCGTCGTTCGGCGAGGAGATGGGCCTCGCATTCCAGGACCTTGACGACCTCCTTGATCTCGCCCAGGACCAGGCCGTAGAGAATCGTGACGAGGCCATGCTGAGGGAGGGGGCGCGCATCCACACCGACGCTGCCCTGAGCGCCATCACCCCTTTTGCCGCAAGAGGCGAGGGCCTCCGGGAGTTCGCACGGTCGCTGCTTCTGCGCCGTGCCTGAGGAGCAGGCCCACTGCCGGTAGGCCTCGTCGCGATCCGGGATCTCACCAGGCGCCTCTTCATCCGGCGGACGCTGGAGCGGATCCGGCCGCTCAACTCAACCTCCACGCGGGCCGGCGCCGGCAGGCGACCGCGGCTTTCACCCGGACGACGTGCCCTATGGCAGAACTCGAGGCCATCGAGGCGTGCCTCGTCCTCCCGGTGGAGGGGCGCATGGGAATGTCGCCCCGCCCAACCTGTAATGCTGAGGGCCGAGTGACGATGGGCGGGGATCTGCTGCGCTCTTCGACCGCCGCCACCAGATCCCGGGGCCCGGTCAGCTCGTCATGCGTCAGACTACCTTCCTTGAAGGCTGATCTTTACCGAGATCGCTGCTAGGAGGGGATTTGCCACATCGAGGGGGCGACTGCGAGTTTGCGAAGGCGCCCCGGAGGGATGCGACGCCCGGGGTCACAAGCAGTGCGTCGGGCGAGGAAGCCGCCGAGACGGGCGACCCGGATAACGGTGGAGGAGAGCGGGGAGAGCCGCCACGGAACCTCCGCCGACTTGTGCGTCGCCCGCGGACACGCCGTTCATGAAACCGTGAACAAATGTCACACGGACGCCGGGCGAACAGCTTTCCCGACGATTTGCGCCAGGGATTCTCGCCCTGGAGCCACAGCTAGACCATCCCAGGTCGGGCCCTGCTCAAAGAGCCTGGGGCTCTCGGAGCGGGTGCCGACGAGGATAGGGGTGTCCCCCTGCCGTGGCTTTCCTCGGGGGGACGCCGACAATGAGCCTTCTCAGCTCGCTGCCTTTGGGCCACGCGACCCCAGTCGCTCCAGACGTGCCTCCCGCGTGTCCTTGCAGGCAGCGGGAGGGCGGATCTGGACCGGAGCCGCTCCCCAAACCCGAGGCCCCGGCGGGCGATGGCCACGGCTGCCGCCGTGTGCCTGGAAAGCCCGTATCCCGAGGCAAACTTCGCATCTCCGATGACGCTCGTGAAGGTCGCCTTCACCGGGAGGACCTCCACGCCTTCACGAGCGGCTCGGGAGAGGATCAAACTGTAAAACTTGTGGTAGGCGAAGGACGAGAGCATTCGGGCCATGCGAGGACCCTCCTCACGAAGCCGTGCCTTCTTCGCCTCGAAGTCGAGACGCTCGATCACGATGGGGACGGCACCCGCCTTGGCCATCTCCACGATGTCGGCCACAAGGTCCCCGAGCGTGGCCGCCACCTGATCCCGCCTTCTCCCCCGGAGATCCAGAGGGACCTGACGGGTCTCCACAGGGTTCCCGAAGCGGTCGATGCGGCCGAGAGTCACCAGAGAGGGGTTCAGATCCGCCCCCAGGGCACCAGCGGCACGGTGGGTCACCATGTTCACGTCGATCCGCTCGGTGGACGCCTTGATATACCAGACAGGCCCTCCCCGCTTGGTCTTTCGGACGAACCGGTAGGTGATGGCCTGCCCCGAGGCGAGGGCGGCGTCGATCACGTCCTGGCCGTGGGGGAAGCGCACGTCGGGGATCCTCACCCAGTGGCCGAATTCGCCCACGAGAGCGTTCGGCACCCGAAGGCGCAGCGTCCCATCGGGCAGAAGCGTCGCCGTCTGGTTGCCCCCGCTCTCGCCCTTCGAGCCGAGACAGAAGAACTGGGAGGAGCGAGCGCCCCGCCAGGCTTCGAGCCACGCCTCATGCGAGGCGTAGCCGTTCTCCTCAAGGTGGTGCTGAGCCAGAAAGAGGTGGCGCCCGCCGAAGCAGATGGCAGGGGCAGGCCTCTTCAGCTCCTCTTCCACTCTGGCGAGACGGTCCTGGAGGGTGCGGATACGACGCCGCTTCTGGTGAAGCAGGAACCGAATCCAGGATTTGTCGGCGCCGGGGCCGAGGAATCTCTTTTCAAGCTCTGCCACCGCCTTCTCGGTCGCCTCGATGCGCCGTTTGAGAGATCTCTCCTGACGGTCCCAAGTCGCCCTCGCCGCCTTGACCTTCCCCTTCAACCCGACGGCGACGGCGCCCGACTGCCTGGCCGTGATGCCGAACTTCAGGATGTATTCCTGCTTGAGTTCCTTGAGCTTCAGACCTCGCACATAAAGGTCCACATAGAGAGACCGCTCGACCCGGCCGTAGAGGGCGGCCACCTGATCAAAGAACGGATAGAGGGAGGCGTCCTTGACCTTCGACTCAAACGTCACCTGCAAGGATTATCCCTCCTCGGAGGTGGCCGCCTGGACGGCCTTCCTGGCGCGGTGCCTGGCGGAGCGCCGCCCGTAGAGACGGGCGCAGAACGAGGTGAGAACCTCGATCATGTCCCTCACAAGATCATCCTTCATCTCTTCGGAGTCCACCACGAGGAGCCGACGACCCTGGGCGGCCAGGGCGGCTTCCACATATTCCGAACCAAAGCGCATGAGACGGTCCCGATGCTCGACCGCCACAACCGACACCTTCGGGTCCGCCAGGAGTTTCAGAAGCTTCCGCCGATGCCCGTTCAGACCTGATCCGACCTCCGTCACCGTCTGGGTGACGGGGATGCTCTGCTTCGTCGTCGCCTCAAGGACCCTGACCACCTGCCGATCCAGATCGCCCTTCTGATCAGAGGAAGAGACACGGGCGTAGATGGTGGCTTCGGGGTTGGCCACCTCCCGCTCATGGACCAGGATCGTTCCTGTGGCCAACTGCTCTGCCGGGACTGGAAGCGTACCCTCCTGGAACCATCGCCAGGCGGTCTTGTAGCTGACACCGTGCTTGCGAGCCCACTGACTTAACTTCATGCCTCAGAAATAGGTCAAACGAGGATGAATGTTAGCATTTACGTCAACTGTTGCTAACCCCCGCGTCACGAGTACGGTGCTGGGCCTCATGGACGCCTTTGCCTCCGGCCCTGATGGCCTCGGCTGACGTCCCCTCAGGTCAGGAGGCTGAAGGCCTCGCCCACGGCCGCAAGCGTCGTCTCCACATCGTCGTCGTCGTGCGCCGAGGTCAAAAACCAGGCTTCGTAGGGACTTGGGGCGAGGAGCACGCCCCTGGCGAGCATGGCGCCAAAGAAGCGGGCGAAGGCCTCCCGGTCGTGCTCCCTGGCCTCATCCATATTGGTGGGCGGGGTCGGGCGGAAGAAGAGGGTCCACATCGAAGCGAAACGCGTGAGCGACACGTTCGCCCCCGCCTCTTTGGCGAGGGCCATGATGCCTTCGCAAAGGGTCCTGGAGCGCCCCTCGAGGCGCTCGTAGAACCCCGGTTCGCCGGCGGCGTCGAGGAGCACCAGGGCGGCGCGCACCGAAAGCGGGTTGCCGGCGTGCGTCCCGGCCTGGAAGACCGGCCCCTCCGGTGCGACGAGGTCCATCAGGGCGGCCCTTGCGCCGTAGGCTGCGATCGGCAGCCCGCCGCCCAGCACCTTCCCCAGCACGATGATGTCCGGGGCCGGCCCCACGAGCGGGAAGGCCGCCCCGTAGCGGGCCCGGAAGCCGAGGATGACCTCGTCGTAGATGAGAAGGGCGCCGCTCGCATCGGCGAGACTCCTCAGCCCCGGCAGGAAGTCTGACGTCGGCAGCACGACACCCATGTTTCCCGAAACCGGCTCGACGAGGATGGCGGCGAGGTCGCGCCCCGCCTCCCGGGCCGCCCTCGCCGCCGCCTCAAGGTCGTTGTAGGGCACGGTCAGGACGTCCCGGGCGGCCCCCTCCGGCACCCCCGGCACGCCGCTGCCGGCGGCGTCGCGCGCCCCGGAGCCAGCGGCGGCCAGGAAGGCGTCGGCATGTCCGTGGTAGTCCCCGGCAAACTTCAGCACCTTCGAGCGTCCCGTGGCGGCCCTGGCGAGGCGCACGGCCGACATCACGGCCTCCGTGCCGGTGCTCACGAAGCGCATCTTCTCCATCTCGGGGATGGCCGCCGCCAGACGGTCGGCGAGATCCACCTCGAGGCCATGGGAGGTGCCGAAGAGGATCCCCTTGTCGATCTGGTCGACGAGGGCGGATCTCAGGCGCTGGTCGCCGTGCCCCAGGAGGTGCGGCCCGAAGGCGCCGAGGTAGTCGATGTAGGTCCTCCCGTCGGCGTCCACGACGTGGGCGCCGCGGGCTGAGGCGAGGAACACCGGGTGGGAGAGCCCCACGCCGGCGTAACTCCGGGCGGGGCTCATCACCCCTCCCGGCACCCTCGCCCGGGCGCGCCCGAAGAGGTCCTCGGAGCGGCTCATCGCTTCGCCCCCGGCCCGAAGAGGGCCACCATGCCCTCGGCGGTGCAGCACAGGCCGCGCCTCGCCACGGTGGTGGTGAGGGCCTCGGCCTGCTTCGGCCCGCGCATCATCACGCACAGCTGGAGAGCCTCGAGCCTCACATAGACCCCCTGCGGGGCAAGCGTCTCCTCGATGCGCCCGGCGATCTCCTCGGCGAGTTTCTCCTGGAGGGTCGGCCGCCTGGCGGCGAGATCGACGATGCGGCACAGGGAACCGAGCCCCAGGATCCTCCCGTCTTTGGGGATGTAGCCGACCGTGGCGTGGCCGAAGAAGGGCAGCAGGTGGTGGGCGCACAGTGAGAAGAATCGGATCTTGTCGATCATGACGGGCGTGTCGGGCCCGGCGATCACATCGAGCGTCTGTGGCTCCGACAGCGCCCCTTCGAGGAGCTCGATGCCCATCTCGGCGACGCGCCGCGGCGTGCCTTCCATGTCCCCCGCCGGTTCAAGGCCGTAGGCCAGTAGCAGTTCGCGCACGGCCCCCTCGGCCCGGTCGAGGTCAGGATCCCTCACCATGGAGCACATCCTCCCCGCCGTCCACATCGATGACATTGCCCGTGATGAAGTCCGAATCCGGGTGACACAGAAACGCCACGACCCTCGCCACGTCCTCGCCACATCCCGGCCGCCCGATCGGCACCCGGTCCGAGGCGAGCTTCCTGGCGTCGGCGATGCGGCCGTCCTTGTGGGGATCCACGATCCGCCCGGGACAGACCACGTTCACCGTGATCCCGAGCGGGGCCGCCTCCCGGGCCAGCGAGAGCGAGAGCGAGACGACGCCTTCCTTGAAGGCGGCGTAGGGCGCCCTCCCCGGCCACGGCGGCAGCCGCCCCGCGTGATCGAAGCCGAAGTTCACAATGCGGCCAAAGCGGCCCCTTTTCATGCGCGGCACCGCCCCTCGCAGGTGGCGGAAGACGGACGTGAGGTTGCCGTCGAGAAGCCGCTGCCATGCGGCTTCGGTGTAGTCGACGAGCGGGAGGCGCTCGAAGACGTAGGGGCCGACGGCGTTCACCAGGATGTCGAGGCGCCCGAAGGCGTCGTCCACGGCTTTGAAGGTACGCTCCACATCGCCAGCGTCCCCCGCGTCGGCCTTCACGAAGAGGGCCCGGCCCCCGCGGCCGGCGACCTCCGCCGCGGCCTCGCGCCCGGAGGCGGCGTCATGCGCCCCCGTCACGACGACATCCGCTCCTTCGTCGGCCAGCCGGCGTACCACGGCGCGGCCAAGCCCCCTGGCGCCGCCGCAGACGAGCGCCACGCGCCCGGCGAGCGGTCCCTCCAACGCCATCTCCCCTCCTCCCGAGGCACGAACCGGTGATCTTGGCACATAACGTGAAGCGGGCCTAGGCCCGGAAGCTGCCGAAGGTGTCGACTTCCATCCCGGGATAGCCCCGGGCGTACTGGACAGGAACCGTCGGGCGCTCCCCGAGAGCGATGGCGGCCTCCTGGGCGAGGTGGGGATTGCGCAGAAACCCCCTCGCCACGACGACCACTTCGGCCTTCCCCGAGGCGACGAGGAACTCAGCGAGGTCCGGGGCTTCAAGGTGTCCCACGATGCCGATCGGCAGGCCTGTGCGCTCCCGGATCACCTCGGCGAGCCCCACCCGGTACCCGGGGTATTCGTCCTCGCGAAAGCGGATCATGCCGCCGGCCGACACATCGACCAGGTCGATCCGGTCACGCACCTCAGCCAGGAGGTCGCCGACGTCCTCGGGACCGAGTCCCGCCTCGTCGTACTCCGTGCCGGACACCCGGATCCAAAGCGGCATGTCCTCCCCGATCTCCTTGCGCACACCGTCGGCTAGGCGTCGCAGGAAGAGGTTCGCTCGGCCCGGCTCGAGCCCCCAGCGATCCGTGCGGTCGTTCGTCACCGGCGATAGGAACTGCTCGACGAGGTAGCCGTGCGCACCGTGCAGTTCGACGAGGTCGAAGCCGGCAAGGACGGCCCGCCGGGCCGCCCTGACGAACGACTCGATGACCTCCTCCACCTCGCCGTCGGAAAGCGGGCGGGGGACGTCGTAGCGCTCCGAGAAACGCCTCGCCGACACCCCCACGACCTCTTCCGCACAGTCCGCCTTGCGACCGGCGTGGGCGAGCTGGATCCCGATGGCGGCGCCCTGGCTCTTCACAAAGCGGACGATGCGGGCGAGACCCTCGATGTGCCGGTCATCCCACAGGCCGACATCGCCCACCGAGAGGCGGCCGCGGCTTTCCACGGAGGTGGCCTCGACGATGATGAGGCCTGCTCCGCCCTGGGCCCTGGCACCCAGGTGCACGAGGTGCCAGTCGGTCACATTGCCGTCCGTCTCGGCCGAATATTGACACATGGGAGCCATCACCAGCCGGTTGCGCAGTGTGACGCCCCGGGTGTCATAGGCAGTAAAGAGATGGGACACCGGTCCACTCCCCTTTCGGCCCATCCTCGCGCAAAGCCGCCGGTGCGATCCACATGCACCCACCAGAGGAGGGGTTTCCGTGCCGCATCAGATCCCGAGTCATCTCCCCCTCGCCGTCCACGCCTGGGAGGACACCCACCGGGCGCCCTCGGAGGCCTCCCTGACGGTGGCCGTCCTGCTCCGTCCCTCCTCACCAGACGCCTTCGAGCATGACGTCCAGCGCCAGCGACGGCTGGACCTCGCCGCCTTCCTCTACCGCCACCAGCCGAGGAAGGAGGCCGTCCAGGCGCTCCATTCCTTTGCTGCGGGATCGGGACTGGGGCTCGCCCCTGTCGGGGGCGACCCTTTCCTTTGGCACCTCACGGGGAGCGTGAGCGCCTTTGAGAAGGCGCTGTCCCTCACCTTCCGGGAGCGTCACAGCGGCGAGCGGGCCGTGCGCTACCCCGCCTCCGAGCCGATGCTGCCGGCGGGTCTCGCCCCGCACGTCACGGCCCTCGTGGGGCTTGACACCCTGGCCGTCGCCCGTCCGCTCCACCGCCGCCCCCGTCGCCTCGACATGCTGGCGAACGGCGGTCAGGGGTTCTTCCCCCAAGACATCCGGAACGTCTACGGCGTGCCGGCGGGCGAGGTGGGAAAGGGAAGCCGCATAGGCCTCCTCGAGTTCTCGAGCGGCTACGATCCGGCCGACCTCACGGCCTTCTGGCGCCACCACGGCATCTCCCGCTCCCTTCCGCTCTTCGAGGGTGTTCTGGGAGGGGCCAACGACGCCTCTGGCGGCCCCGCGGACGCCGAGGCCACGCTCGACATCGCCTGGGCCGGCGCCATCGCCCCGGCCGCCCAGCTCGTGGTTCTGGAGGCCCCGGCCGGACGGTCCGACGCCTCGTTCGCCGCCTCCCTCGTCACGGCCTTCCACGTGGCGGTCATGCGCCAGCCGCCCTTCGACGCCATCTCGATCAGCTATGGCGACGGCGAGTCCTCCTTCGCCCCGGCCTCGCTCCACGCCATGGAGCAGGTGGCGAAGACGGCGGCACTCCTCGGGGTGAGCGTTCTCATCGCCTCCGGCGACCAGGGGTCCTACGGCCTGCACGAGGTCTCCCTTCCGCTCGCCCACGCCGGCGCCCCCGCCGACCTGCCGCACGCCACGGCGGTGGGCGGCACGCATCTCGAGACGGCGCCCGACGGCAGCCGCCTCCTCGAGAGGGCCTGGTCCGACACGAACCAGAACGGAGCGTCAGGCGGCGGCATCAGCCAGGTCTTCCCCGTTCCATCCTTCCAGGCCGCCGTGAAGCTGCCCTCGGCCATCGACGGAGGGGTCGGCCGGGGCATCCCCGATGTGGCGCTGAACGCTGACCCCGATACGGGCTATGCCCTCATCGTCGGCCAGATGGCCACCGTGATCGGCGGAACGTCAGCCGCCGCCCCCATCTGGGCAGCCTTCGTCGCCCTCTGGAACGGAGCCCGCCGCAGCGCCGGGAATCCCCCCCTCGGCTACCTGAACCCGGGCCTCTATGCCCTCTCCGGCAATGGGTTCTACGACATCACGAAGGGTAACAACGCCTACTTCGGCGTTCCCGGATACGACGCCGGACCGGGTTGGGACGCCGTGACCGGCTGGGGATCGCCCCTCGTTGGGGCGCTCGGGAATCTCCTGGGCTAGCCGGTCCCAGCGCCTGAGCCACGTCTGGCGGACGATCCGGACAAAGAGATAGAGGGCCATGCCGGCCGCTCCGGTGGAGGGGAGGGTGCTCCGGACGAGCGCCCCACCCCGCCGGCTGCGCACCTTGGGATCGGTCAGATAGAGGGCGGGAAGCCCACGCACGACGAGGCGCGGGCCCTCCGCCAGGCCCTTTTCTGCAAGCGCCAGGCGCAGGTGGTGGCCGAGCCGCCGTCCGAGGGTGGCGAGGGGACCGCCGGGCAGCGAGACGTTGTAGTCGCCGCCCGCCGCGTCCTCCTCGCGGTCGATGGCGTAGTCGAAGAGGATATGGACCGCCGCCACCCGCTGCCCCCATTCCCCGCCCCAGGCGCGGGCGGTGCGGTCCCCGGCGGCCCCCGCCACGGCGGCGAAGACTGGCAGCGTCGAGCCGGCGGCCGCCGCCCGCTCCCACCAGGCGAGGGTCTCCCGGCGACGCCGGCGCTGCCAGTCGACAAGCGCCTCCTCCCGCCGTTCCCTGGGGTGGAGGTGCTTCAGGGACTGCAGGTGGGCATAGCGTCTGAGGGCAAGGAGGGCGCCGTCCTCAAACGCTCCCAGTCCGCCCTGCCCGATGGCCTCCTGGGCGATGGATACGAGCCCCGGCAGGTACCGATCCTCCCGCAGGCGTGCGGGGTAGTAGGAGCCAAGCTTTCCCGGGCGAACGGCATCGGTGAGGGCCGTGTGCAGGCGACGCACCTCGCCGAGGCTCAGCGGGATGCTCCGGTCCGCCAGGTTGTCGAGGTAGTCGCTGATCGTCTGGATGGCGAGCACCGCCCGGAGGGCGTCCGGCCTTCCGGCGGCCGGTACGCCGGCCACCATCGCCGCTGCTCCAAGGGCGTGAAAGCGCTTGTCGGAAAGCGCCCGGAGGGCCTGTCGGCGCAGTTCCGGGTCTGGCACAGTGGCGGCGAGGGCACGAAAGCCGGAGAGGATGCGGGCCGCCTCCGGCAAAAGGCGCAGATGCTCCCTGAGAGAGCGGATCATGATGGCCTCGTCGGCCTGAGGGCGAAGAAGCCGATGGCGAACCCGGCTGCGGCAAGCGCCGCATGCCATGCGACGGGGGACCGCTCGATGAGGGGTATGACCTGAAAGGCCGCCCTCTGGACCTCGGCGGCGATCCTGGCCGCGAACTCCCAGCCGCTCACGTCCTCATCCTCTCCTGCCGCGTCCTGAGGCCCTGTCTTCTCGTCGGCGCCAGCGCCATCCCAAGAAGAAGGCCCGCCACCGGGTAGAGGAGTTCCACGATCACAGACCACACGGGATGGGACCTGGCGAGGAAGGCGGCAAACGGTGTCATCGCCCAGACGCCCATGGATGCCCCGGCCACAACGAGAAAAAAGCGTCGGCCCATATGGCATCACCCCGACTCTTTGGGAAGAATCCCACCGTCAGGCGATAATCATGTGCTATCGTTGCATTGGCCTGTGAGTCCTCAGAAAGGTCACAGGTCGCGGCGGGGCGAATCCCGCCACGGGAAAACGTCTTTCCGGCGGACCTGAGGAGGTGCCCCATGTTCCGACTCTTTCCCGACCTGGACGAGGATCTTCTGCTGAACCTCTTCCATAAGGGAGCGCACGCCCAGTGGACGTCGCGGGACGTTGACTGGGACGATCCCCTCGAGCTCGATGAAGATCAGTGCCGCTCGCTCGCCCATCTCCTGACGCCGGTGTATCTCGGCGAGCAGTCGGCCATGCTCGGGGCGTCTTCTGTCCTGCCGCAGATGGCGGAGGCGGGGGAAACGACGGCTCAGGTGTACCTGTGCTCCTTCATGATGGACGAAGCACGGCACTTTGAGGCGCTGACACGGCTCTACCACAGGCTCGACCAGCACCCGCTCGGCATCCGCGAGATGCCGGAGATGCTGCGCTACCACCATCGCCTGCGTCAGGGCGACCGGGCCGACTGGGTGTGGGGCATCCTGATCTCGGACCTCTTCGCCAAGAACTTCTACCAGATGTGGTCGAAGGCCCAGCCGAACGCCCTGTTCGGCAAGATGTCGGGCCGCATCCTGCTCGACGAGTCCCGCCACCAGGCGTTCGCCGACCACTACCTGACGCGGGCGATCTCCCACATGGCCCCGCAGCGCGTAAAGGACCTGCGCATCATGCGTGATGAACTCCTTTTCATCATGCAGGCGATGAACGATAACCTGCGCGAGGACGCCGACCGGGTGAACCTCGACGGCACCACCTTCCTCGAGCACCTCGCCGAGGACATCGGCAAGCACGCCAAGCGCATCGGGCTCGACGGGTCCGATGGCGACCCGGATGGAGACGGCGGCAAGCGGCCGATGGTGGCGAAGACCATAGACCTCGACGCCAAGCGGGCCCACCATCACCGCGGCCGCCCCACGCACGGCCCGGTCAACCTGGTCGTCCCGGGGTCTGTGGACACGGACTGCGGCGAGGCCTGCGACACCTGCGTGATCGCGGCGCTCTGCCACTCACGGCTCATGAGGGCCGTCGCCAAGTAACCCACGCCCAAGAGGACCGCTTTGGGGCAAGGTCATCCTCCCCCGGAGCGGTCCTTCGTCGTCCGGTCGCCTCGACGAGGCACCTCAGGAGATCTCGAGCACGACCTTCCCGGCCGTGAGGTGGGGACTCGTGAAGAGCAGAAGAGCCGTTTTCGCGTCCGAGAGCGGAAAGCGGTGCGTGATGAGGTCTTGCACGCGCACCTCGGGATGGCTCTCGAGGAGGTCCATCGTCACATCGAAGGTGTGCCTTCCGGCGAAGTCAGGTTCGGCGCCGTAGCCGAGCACGCCGGTGAGGGCTATCTCCTTCGCCCAGAGGGAGGAGACGTCGAGGCCGTTCGTGCGCCCCGGTGAGCCGACGAGGCAGATTCGGCCGGACGGACGTACGGCGGCCTGCGCCAGGGCGAGCCCGCCTGTGCTGCCGACGCAGTCATAGACGACGTCGGCGCCGCCGACGATGATCTGGGAGCCGTCGAGTGCACGCACCGTCGTGGCGCCCAGGGCCGCGGCCAGGTCCGCGGGGTCTTCCGTGTCCCGGAGTACCTTTTGGGCGCCGAAGGCCGCCGGCCCCGGCGCTCTCTCCGGGTGCCGCACCACCGCCGTCACGTCCTGGCCGTGGCCCAGGAGTGCGAGGGCGGCGATGGTGAGCATGGCGATGGGTCCATCCCCGATGACCAAGACGCGCTCCCCTGCCCGGGGTCGCACGGTCAGCACCGCGTGGACGGAGACGGAGAGCGGCTCGACGAGCACCGCCCGGTCATCCGTCAGAGCGTCAGGCACGGCGTGGAGCTGGCTCACATGGAAGAACGCCTCCTCGGCCCAGGTGCCGGGCAGGTCCCGGCACACGCCGAGGATCATGCCGGGGGCGAAGCGGCCCTCGGTCGTGTGGGTGCACAAGCAGGCCCGCCCCTCCTCGCAGGAGGGGCAGGGGACGAGTCCCCTCACCGCGCAGCCGAGGAAGGGATCCCCCACCGCCCGCCTGCCCATCCAGGCCCACGCGGCGGCGCCAGCCTCGACGATGGTTCCGGTGCCCTCATGACCCATCACGGCCGGAAACGAGGAGAACGGCGACAGCCTGGCCGACATCGTGCCTTTCAGCGACGAGAGGTCCGAACCACAGATACCCGCCTTCGTCATCTTCAGGCGCACGAAATCCTCGCCCGGCAGCGGCCGGCTCGGGACTCTCCGGTAACGGACGGGACTCGTCCTCAGGGCAAGGCTCGCCATGCCGATCCGGCCGAGGGCCAGCGAGCGGGCGGCCGAAGGCAGGGACATGCGGTTTTGGACCTCGCCGATGGTCTCCGCCACAGGCCAACCCCCCGGCATCATCTTCCCGATTGTGGTCGGCCGTTCCCGCCCGGGCATCGGGTCTCCACCTGATCTCCTTCGGGTCCTGACCCCCTGTTCATCTCCACAGGCACACCGATTCGAACCCCCCCAGCCGGGCGCGACGCTCAGATCGGACCTTGGAGAAGGGGGACGAGTCCGTGCGCTTTGCCGTCCAGGACGCCGCACCGAACGAGGACCTGAAGGCATTCGAGAAGACGCTCGTGGAGGTTTTCGTCTCCCATGGGCACACCCTTGTCGACGCCTCTGAGCGGGATGTGAACCTCGCCTTCCATGCCATCGACAGGAACGAGCCCAGGCCCTACCCGCGCCGCCACCGGGCGGTCTTCTCCGTCGGCATCATACGGTCGCGCGCTAGGGCGGGCGCCGATCTTCTGCGCGAGGCGTACCCGTATCTCGTGCGCACGATTTCGAACACCCTCGTGGTGCTTCCGGACGGTCGCCCGGACGATCCCTGGGTCGTGACGCCGGAGCTCGGCTGCTACCGCGCCCGCCCCGAGGGGGAGGACGACATGGCCCTGGCCCTCTATGAGGCCCTCCTGCCACTCGCTACGAGCCACCTCGTCATCGACAACATCTTCGTCCCGGACCTCGACCCCGCCCTGTGGTCGGGGACGCCCCAGACCGAAGAGCTCACCTGGGCGAGCCGGATCGTGGACGGTTGGGGCCTGCTGCCGAGCCCCTTCCCGATGAAGGAGTTCCTGTCCCCCTCCGAGCTCCGCCAACTCCGCCACCTCTATGGCATCGGCGGGCTCTCCTACGGAAACTTCTCGGTCCGCCACGACGCCGAAACGTTCTGGATGAGCGCTTCCGGCGTGAACAAGGGCAACCTGACCACCGTGGGACACGACATCCTGCTCGTGAAGGGCTACGACGCCGGGAAGGATGCCATGGTGCTGTCCACGCGGACGGACGTCGAGCCGCACCGCGTGAGCGTCGACGCCGTCGAGCACTGGATGATCTACCGCAACTTCCCGGAGGTCCGGGCCATGATGCACCTTCACGGATGGGTGGACGGCGTGCGCTCCACCTCGGTCAACTATCCCTGCGGCACGCGTGAGGTGGGCGAGGAGATGGTGGCCCTCCTCGCCGACGACCCGGAGCCCGGGCGCACCATCGTCGGCCTCAAGAACCACGGGATCACGGCCACCGGCCCCACCTTCCACGACATCATCGCCCGTCTTCAGGGGCGCATCCGAACCCAGGTGCCGATGTCGGGCGCCAGCGCCTAGAGAGCGAGGCGCCCCGGGAGGAGTTCTCCATGTCCTTCACCCTCGTCGAGGCCGCGGCCGGACTTGTGGCGCTGGCGGCGGGAAGCATGGTGGCGCTCTTCCTGATCGCACGGGGCCGGGAGGGAACAAGGCGCAGCGAGGACAAAAAGGCCCCGCCCGAAGGCCGCGAGGCCGTCGCCCTGCCGGAGCAGAAGCCTACCGACGATGGATTCGAGCTCCTTTCCCCGGCGGTCCTGAGGGGTCTCAACGCCTCGTTCGAGCGCATCGCCGGCGTCGACGAGGTGGTCGGAGAGCTCAGGGAGCTGGTGGATTTCCTGAAGAACCCCGAGGCCTACGAGCGGATGGGCGCCCACATGCCGCGGGGCTACCTCCTCTACGGCAAGACCGGCACAGGCAAGACGATGCTGGCCCGGGCGCTCGCCAGCGAGTGCGGCACCTACTTCCTTCACGCCTCAGGCTCCTCGTTCGTCCACAAATACGTGGGCGCCGGGGCGGACAAGGTCCGCAAGTTCTTCAGGATGGCCCGGGAGCACACGCCGATCGTGGTCTTCATCGACGAGATCGACGCCCTCGGTCGCCGCCGGGCGAGCGGCGAGTCCTCCCAGGAGTACGACCACTGCCTGAACCAGTTCCTCGTCGAGATGGACGGCTTTCGGAAGGACGACCGGGTCGTCGTCATGGCCGCCACGAACAACCAGCAGATCCTGGACGAGGCGCTCCTTCGCCCCGGCCGCTTTGACCGGCAGATCTGGATGCCGGTTCCCGACGTGAGGGGTCGGGAGGCGATCTTTCGCATCCACACCGAGAACAAGCCCCTCGACCCTTCCGTCGACATCGTCGACCTCGCCCTGCACACCTACGGGATGACCGGGGCGGAGATCGAGAAGATCTGCAACGAGGCGGCGATCATGGCCGTGCGCCGGCGGGACACCTCGATCACCCAGGAGGATTTTCTCGAGGGCATCGACCGGGCGCTGGCCGGAGTGAAGCACAGCCGGGAACTCACCGCCGAGACCCGCCGGATGGTCGCCTACCATGAGGTTGGCCACGCCGTGAACGCCTACGTCTCAGGCGCCGAGGAGATGAACAAGATCACGATCGTCCCCCGCGGCATGGCCCTCGGCTACGTCCACTCCTCGCGGGAGTCGGACGACCCGCTGTCCACCGAGGAGGAGATGCGCAAGCGCATCCAGATGGCGATGGGCGGGCGTGCCGCCGAGGAGGTCTTCTTCGGCACGAAGACGAGCGGCGCCGCCATGGACCTGAAGCAGGCCACCCAGATCGCCGGCAGCATGGTCTACCAGTTCGGGATCGGAGAGCGCCTCTCCACGGAGGATCGCCCCACTCCCGAGCGCAGCCGTGACGTGGACGCCATTCTCGGCGCCGCCCTCGAGGCGGCCAAGGAGACCCTCCTCGCCTACCGCGGGGCCGTGGACGCCCTGGTCGAGGAGCTCCTCGAGAAGGAGACCTTAAGCCGCGATGAGTTCGCCTTCATCTTCGAGGCACACCGGGCCGACCTGCCGGTCCAGCAGCCGGACCTTCGTCAGGAGTGGCGCGACGAGAGGGCGCGGCACAGGGGGTGAAGGCGTCTTCCGGACGGGGGCACGTCGCCGATGGCCGGCGGTGACGCCAAACCTTCCCGAGAGCGCCTTTCTCGCGGGCGTCCTTCGACTGTGTCTAGGCCGTCTCCAGGGAGGGGGGCGGCGTCGTCGTCCCCGTGAGCGGACGGGTGGTGAGGTATGAGCCGAAGAGGATGAGGGCGAATCCCACACCCATGCCGAGCGTGAGCCGCTCACCGAGGAGCATGACGCCCATGATGACGGCGATTGCAGGGTTCACGTAGGTGACGGCGGTCGTGCGAACGGGGCCGATCGAGGCGATGAGGGCGAAGGCGACGACGAAGGCGACGGCGGTGCAGATGACCCCGAGCACGACCACCGAGGCGACGGGCAGTGCCGCAGGCGCCCTCGCCGGCAGTTCGGTGAGGGCGAACGGGGCGTAACCGAGGGCGCAGAGGATCAGGGAAGCGGTGACGACGCCGAGTTGCGGGACTTCGTTGAGATACCTCGCCACGATCTGCGGCCCTAAGCTGTAGCCGATCACGACGAGCGCCACCTCGGCGAGCGCCATCGGGCTGGCCCCGGGCATGCCGAGACCCAGCATCGCCCCCACGCCCCCGAGTCCCACCACAAGTCCGGCTACCCGGCGGGCATCGGGACGCTCGAAGCCGGCGGCCAGGGCGATGAGCGTGCCCACGGCCGGCACGGCGGCGATGAGCAGTCCCGAGACCGAGCTCGGAAGACGCACCTCCGCCGTGGAGAGGAGGAACCAGGGAATCCCCATCTCGGCCACAGTGTAGGCGAGGAGCGGCGAGAACCGCCGGACGGCGGGAAGGAGCTCTCCCCGGCGCAGGGCGACGGGGAGGAGCACCAGGGCGCCGATGGCCGTGCGGCCGAAGACGATGACGGCCGGCGAAAGGTCCATGACGGCGATGCGGATGAAGAAATACGGAACGCCCCACAAAATGCAGAGGGCCACGAAAAGAAGGGTCTCCCTGCGGGTCACGTCGTTCCCCCCGTGCGCCCACCGCCGTTGGGTGGGCCGCAGCCGTCGAGAGACAGCCTAACCGACCGGACGCCTGGCGACCAGCGGCATGCGGACGTCTTTCGGGAGTCTCCTCTCAGCCGGGAGGACGCCTCAGACCTCCATGGGCGGGCGCTCGCCGCCCCGTTCGAGGTGCGCCTCGAAGAAGTTGAGGCTGCCGTGGGAGGCCATGGAGGCCGACGCCGAGAGTTCGAGGCAGAGTGCCGCTGCGACCACGATCTGGGCCAGGCGGTAGACCTTGCCCCGGCCGACGCACCCCATAAGCTTCAGGTGGGCGCGGGCATGCGGCAGGGTGGTGCCGCCGCCGACCGTTCCGACCTCGAGGCCGGGCAGCCGCAGCGAGAGGTTCAGACCATCCTCGACTGCGGTGATGGAGGCATGGGCCATGGAGCTCGTCCCCACCATCCCCAGATCCTGGCCAGTCGCCGCAAAGATGGCGGCAACGGCGGAGGCCGGTGTGAAGGCGAAGGACTGCATGCCGCTGGCATGGGCCCCGTGAAGCCCGGTCTCCTGGAGGGCGATCATGTCCTCCGCCGTGGTCTGAAGGTTGCGGCGAAGCGTGCTCGAGGACACGAACGCCTCGGCCATGACGGTCTTGCCATGGCCCTCCTCGAAAAAGGCGTGGGAAGGCTTCTTGTCCCCGCCCATGTTCGCCTCGAGGGCGACATGCTGCGGGGAGGGGTGGCCTTCTCCCAGCCAGCGCGGGAGCAGGTACTCCTGGTTGAGGGCGAAGGCGCTCCGCGTCATCATGTTCGGGCCGCAGGCATCGCCCGTAGTGAACCGGTAGCGCACGTGGCAGGTCGTGCCGACGATATACGGACGCACCTCGTGCAGGAGGGTGTGTCTCGAGAGCACCGGCATACCGGTCGAGAGGACCTGATGGCGGAGCGGATTGGCGCTGTCATGCAGCCAGGTCGCCATCGCCTTCACGTGGTTCTGCACGAAACGGGAGAAGGCGATCGCCGTGCCCACGTCGTCGAAGGTGAAACACGAGTCGCGGGTGATGCGGTCAGCGAGGACGTAGGTGCGGACCGGCCCGTCCTTCGTGGCGGCCCGGGAGCCGCGCAACATCGAGGCCGACAGGCCGCCCTCGGTATGGGCCAGAGGCACGAAGACGCCCTCGTCCTGACGGGCGTCTTCGACGATGTCGCCGTCCTCCCCGAGATGGTAGAGCCCCATGTTGACATCGAGCGGGCCGACGATGCCGACCGGCAGGACGGTGTGGGACGTCACGCACTCCTGGAAGCGGCCCAGCGCCTCGAACGACACGGGCGGTTCGAAAAGGAGGTCGGCATCGTCTCCGAGAAGGGGCCGCAGCCTGCCCTGGCGCTCGAGGATGTCCTCGGCCCCGTTCTTATGGGGCCAGGAACGAGTCTTCGCCAAACGTGCACCCCTCGATCGGCCGGAGCCGGGTTAGAACCTAGATTCCCACCCGTGGCGGGAAATTCCTCCCCTCCCCCTCGGCGCCACCCTTCCAGCAAGGCTTTCAGGCCTCGCCGGCCCTTTCGGCGTGGGGAGGGATGCCGACGAAGGGGAAGGGTATGGAGGCCAGAGTGCTCGCCACCTCCGGGCGCACCAGGCCGTCGGCCCCCTCCCCTGCGAGGAGCGCCCGACGCACCCTGGTGCCGGAGAAGTGGACGAGATCGTCCCCAGAATGGGGGCAGGTCTTCGGGTTCACCACGCCGCCGCAGCGACGGCAACGGTAGAACTCCCCGAAGGGGACCGGCTCGATCCCGAGGTCCGGGAAGCGGGAGAAGATCACCTGGGCGTCCCTCGGCCCGTAGAACTTCCCGACGCCCGCATGGTCCCTGCCGATGACAATCTTCGAGCAGCCGAGGTTCTTTCTCATGATGGCGTGGTGAATCGCTTCCTTCGGCCCGGCGTAACGCATCTCGTAGGCGATCGGTGCAAGCAGGACGGAGGACGGCGGGTAGTACGCCGTCACCAGCGACGCGTACGCCTTCATGATCGCCTCGTCCGAGAAGTCCCCCGCCTTCTTCGGCCCGATGACGGGGCTGATCAGGAGGCCGTCCGAAAAGGTGAGCGCTGTCTTCTGTATGTACTCGTGACCGAGATGGGGGGCGTTTCGCGTCTGGAAGGCGACGACGTCCTTCCAGCCCAGGGCCTGGATGGCCCGCCGGGTGGTGCGGGGCGAGGCGAGGACGACCCCGGGCGGGGCCGGCAGCTCCTCCATCTGCCAGACCCGGCCGGAAAGAGCATGGGTGGGGGCGCTCATGAAGGCTGCCGCACCGGGGTGGGCGGGGTCTCGGGTTCCGAAGAGAAGCCTTGCGGCGCGCGGAGCGTCCACGGAGAACACCTCTCCAGGCTGGAGCACGGCGATGAGCCTTCCGGCCAGCGTGAGCCCGACGAGTTCCGGGATGGGGTCCCGAAGGCCGGCCATCGCCCCGTCGTCCAGGCGCAGGAGCACGGGAAGGGTCCACGGCACCCCTGACGGAAGCCGACCCCGGGAGAGCACCGACGAGAGTTCGGCCTCGCCCATGAAGCCCGTGAGCGGGCTGTAGAGGCCGGATGCGATGTTGGCGATCTCGCGGGCCGTGCCCTCCTCGATCGCCAGGAGGTCCAGTTCACCGGCCGCGTGCCTGGCGCGGATGGCCTGGGCGCGCGCCTTTGGAAGGCGCCCGTCGATGAGGCGGCCACCATGAGGGACGGGTATCGCCATCAAGAACACCCTTCCTGTGCGCTCACAGGGCACAGTCTATGAAGGATCAGGGCCCCGAGTGATCGGCCCGGCCTGTTCCTTCCCCGATGGTCTGGCCATAGCGGGTGAGGGCGAAGGCACGTCGCTCGGCGACGACCTCCGGTGGGAGCGGCGCCACCTCTCCGGCGCTGCGGGCGAGGAGGTACGCCGCGGCCGACCTCTCGACGAGAAGCGTCGTGTCGAGGGCCTCGGCGAGCGTCTTTCCGGTCACCACCAGTCCGTGCTGGCGCAGGATCATGGCGGGGTGCTCCGGGGCGGAGCGGCCGACGATGGCCGCCAGTTCGGCCGATCCCGACGGGGCGTAGTCGAGGACGGGCACCTCTCCCCCGAAGCGTCCCGCGATCGAGTCGAGGACGGGGGGCAGCGGCCAGCCGAGCATGGAGAGCGCCATCACGTGGACCGGATGGGTGTGGACCACCGCCTGGACGCCCTCATCGGCCGCATAGCAGGCAAGATGCATCGGCAGTTCCACCGACGGCCGCCGTCTCCCGGCGACGATCCCGCCATCCGGGCCTGCGGCCACAAGGTCGTCCGCCGTGAGCACGGCATAGGCCATGCCGGAGGGCGTGATCCACAGCCGGTCGCCATCCCGGGCGGAGACGTTCCCCGCCGTGCCGCTCACCAGCCCCTGGACGACGAGCTCCCTGCAGACGGCTAGGATGGAGGCCCTGATGCTCTCAGCCACGGTGGTCCTTCCCCCTCCGGAAGATGTCCTCGGGAAGCGGCGGACGGTGGATGCCTCGCTCGGTCACGTAGGCGGCGACGAGTTCGGAGGGGGTCACGTCGAAGGCCGGGTTCCAGGCGTCGGCACCCGGGGGGGCGAGCCGCACCGGTCCGGAGCGCAGAATCTCCTCCGGGTCCCGTTCCTCGATCGGGATGTCCCTCCCGGTCCTGGCGCCGGCGTCAAACGTCGAGAGGGGCGCCGCCACGTAGAGCGGGATCCCGTGGTGACGGGCCGCCACGGCGAGATCGTAGGTGCCGATCTTGTTCGCCACATCCCCGTTCACGGCGATGCGGTCCGCTCCCACGATGGCGGCGTCGACTCTGCCCGTGGCGAGAAGGGCGGCCCGTGCCCCCTCCGAGACTATCGTGTAGGGGATCCCCTCGCTGGCGAGCTCGAAGGCGGTGAGACGGGAGCCCTGAAAGAGCGGGCGTGTCTCGCTCACGTAGACGTGCACGCCCCCGCCCCGGCGGTGTCGGCTGACGATGGCGGCAAGGGCCGTGCCGGGTCCGGCCGTTGCGAGGCTCCCGGTGTTGCAGTGCGTGAGGATGCCCGTGGCAGGGCCGAGGAGGTCGGCGCCGTAGCGGGCGATTGCCTCGCCCGTGGCCTCGTCCTTTCGGGCGAGTTCGTCGGCCCTGGCAGCGACCGCCCGGCGCAGGGCCGTGGCCGTGGTGGCGGCCGCCACAGCGGGAGATCCCATCACCTCCCCCACCGCCCAGGCGAGGTTCACCGCTGTGGGGCGCGCCGCGACGAGCCCACGTGCGGCCTCCCTGAGCGCCTCTCGGGCGGCGTCGAGTGTGGCGTCGGGCTTCACGGCAAGGGCCAGGGCGCTAGCTGCGACCACGCCGATGAGAGGCGCCCCGCGCACGCGAAGCATCCGGATCGCCTCGTCCGCGTCCTGCCAGGTCTCAAGGGCCACCCATGTCTCCTCCGAGGGCAGGCGCGTCTGGTCGAGGATGAGGACCGTGTCGCCCTCGAGGCGGAAAGCTCTCGTCAAACCCACCTCCGGGTGGCGGGAAGCTGCATCGCTTTGCGATGATGGGACCGGCCAGTCCTTCCCTATGTTGGCCCGAGCATCCCGAACTGTCGAGGAGGCCCTCATGAGACGCACCAAGATCGTGGCCACGCTCGGTCCCGCCACCGACCAACCGGGGGTCCTGGAAAGGCTCATCGAGGCCGGCCTCGACGTCGGCCGCTTCAATCTCTCCCACGGCAGCGCCGACGACCATCGCCGCCGCCTTGAGGCGTTCCGCCAGGCGGCCCTGGCGACCGGGCGGCACGTCGCCGCCATGTGGGACACCAAAGGGCCGGAGGTGCGCCTCGGGGACTTCCCCCAGCCGGTCGAGGTGAGTGAGGGAGCGGATTTTACGCTCAAAGCCCACTCCGTGCCGGGCACGTCGACCGAGGCGTCCGTCTCCGTCGCCGCCTTCCCCTCGCTCGTCGCCGTCGGTGAGGAGATTCTCCTCGACGACGGCAGCGTGGTGCTCACGGTCCTCTCCATCGATGGCGGCGACGTCCGCTGCCGGGTGAAGGAGGGTGGCACGCTCTCGTCCCGCAAGCGGGTGACGGCCCCAGGCGCCACCGCCCACCTGCCTGCGGTCTCGGAGGAGGACATCGCGGATCTCACGCTCGCCGCCTCGCTCGGCGTCGAGATCGTCGCCGCCTCGTTCGTGCGCACGGCGGCCCACGTGCTCGAGCTGCGCGAACTCGTCGAGAGGCTCTCCTGGCATCCCGTGCTGATCGCCAAGATCGAGACGGAGGAGGCCGTCTCGAACATCGATGCCATCGTCCGGGTGGCCGACGGGATCATGGTGGCGCGGGGTGACCTCGGTCTGGCCGTGCCGACCGAGGAGATGCCTGTCGTCCAGAAGACGCTCATCGCCTCCGCCAACAGGCTCGGCCGTCCCGTGGTGACCGCTACGCAGATGCTGGAGTCGATGGTCTCCCATCCCCGCCCCACGCGGGCCGAGGCCACCGACGTGGCGAACGCCATCCTCGACGGCACCGACGCTGTGATGCTCTCCGAGGAGACGGCCGCCGGATCCTATCCGGTGGAGGCCGTGGCCACCATGGCCCGCATCGCCGAGGTCGCCGACGAGTCGCTCGTGGCCTCGCGTCGTCCGCCCGAGCCCGCGTCCTGGCTGTCCGTCACGGAAGCCATCTCGACGGCCATCTGGAAGATCGCCAGCGACCTTGGCGCCCGGGCCATCGTCTCCGCCACCCAGTCTGGCCACACGGCGCGCATGGTGGCCCGCCACAGGCCGGCTGCGACCATCGTGGCGACCACCCCCGACCCGTGGACGGCCCGCAAGCTCGCCCTGGTCTGGGGCGTGCACCCGCTTGTCGTACCCCAGCAATCCTCGACCGACGAGGTCGTCGACACGGCGCTTGCGGCCTCGGCCAAGGCCGGGTTTGCCGGCGACGGCGACCTGGTGGTGGTGACCGCCGGCGTCCCCGTCGGCATCTCCGGCACCACCAACCTCATCCAGGTCCGCTCGCTCGGCGCCCCGCTCGTGACCGGACAGGGGATCGGCGCCGGATCCGCCCGGGGCCCGGTGAGAAAGGTGCGCGACGAAGCCGACCTCGGCCGGGTCCAGCGAGGGGACGTGCTGGTGGTTGCAGGCACGACGCCCGCCATGGGCCCGGCCCTGGTTCGTTGCGTGGCCATCGTGGCCGAGGAGGGGGGCCTCACCAGCCCGGCCGCCGTCGCCGGCGTCTCCCTGCAAAAGCCCGTGGTGGTCGGGGCAAAGGGGGCCCTGGGGACACTCAGTGACGGCGAGGTCGTGACGGTCGACGCCCGCCGGGGCCGGGTCCTGCGCTCCGCTCCCGGCACCGCCGAGGCGGGAGCCTTCTGAGCTAAAGGTCGTAGATGTCCGAGAACTTCTCCTCCAGATAGGCAAGGTACGGGCCCGCCTCGACGTCGTGCCCGGTGACGTGGCGGACGAGTTCCTTGGTCTCGTAAGCGGCACCGAGGTCGTAGATGTTCTCCCTCAGCCAGCCGGTGATGGGGGCGAAGGCCCCCCGCCGGATGAGGGCGTCAAGGTCGGGGATCTCAGCCCTCACCGTCTCGCGGAGCTGGCCGGAGATGACGTTGCCCAGGGTGTAGGAGGGGAAGCTGGCGAAGGATCCCCCGGACCAGTGGACGTCCTGGAGGGGCCCGGTGAGATCGTCCTCGGGTGCCACGCCCAGGAGGTCCGTCATCCTGTCGCGCCAGACCCGGGGCACGTCGTTCACCTCCATGGTGCCGGCGAGGAGGCCCCGCTCGATCTCGAAGCGCAGGATGACGTGCAGGTTGTAGGTGACCTCGTCGGCCTCCGTCCGGATGAGGGTGGGCCCGCAGCGGTTCACCGCACGGTACATCTCCTCGAGGCTGAAGCGTGCGAACTCCGGCGGGAAGATCTCCCTGAGGGTCGGCCAGAAGAACTCCCAGAAGGGGCGTGAGCGCCCGATCACGTTCTCGAAGAAGCGCGACTGGGATTCGTGGATGGCGGAGGACGACGACTCCCCGGCCGGGGTCCCCTGCCACCTGGCGGGCAGCCCCTGCTCATAAAGGCCGTGTCCCATCTCGTGCAGGGAACTGAAGAGGGCGAACTCCCACTGGTCCTCGTCGACTCGGGTCGTGATGCGGACATCGCCCGTGCCAAACGAGGTCTCGAACGGGTGGATGGTCCGGTCGAGGCGTCCGCGGCCAAAGTCGTAGCCGACGGCCCGCATCGCTGCGAGCGACGCCTGCCACTGCCTGTCGTCGTCGACGCGCAGGGACGATGGCGCCGGGTCGACGCGATCGGCGTGCGCCGTGATCCGCCCGACGAGGGGCACGAGCCTTCTCTTCAGGTCGTCGAAGAGCCGCTCGATCTCATCCGCCGTGAACCCGGGAAGGGTCGCCGTGAGGAGGGCGGTGTACGGATCGAGAGCGGGCCCCCTCAGGTGGGCGACCTCGCGCTGCGTCTCGACGACCTTCTTGAGGGTGGGGGCGAATATGGCGAAGTCATTCGCCCGCCTCGCCTTGACCCAGGCCTCGTGACCTGCCACAGCGAGGCGGGAGCGCTCCTCGACGAGAGAGGGCGGGAGCGCCCGGGCACGCTCGTACTCGCGTTCGGTCACCCGCACGATGACATCGTCGTCGCCCTCTCCCCGGCCGATGCCGGCAGCACGGGCCCGAGCGAGGAGCTTCCCCGTCTCGTCACTCGTGAAGCACTCGTGGGCGAGGCGATCGAGGGTGGCCTCCTGCTCGCCCCGATCCTGCGCCCCACCGGGCGGCATATAGGTGAGTTCGTCCCAGCCGAGCACGGCGCTCGCCCGGGAAATGTTCCAGACCTCCCGCAGCCTGCGCCTCAGATCCGTCATGACGTCCGCCACGTGAAAACCTCCCGCGCATGCCGAAGGCGGGGCACTGGCCCCGCCTTCGCCCATCGTCAGGCGACCTTGCTGAACTTCTCCTCGACCGCCGGCCAATTGACAATGTTCCAAAAGGCGGCGATGTAGTCGGCTCGCCTGTTCTGGTAATTCAGGTAGTAGGCGTGCTCCCAGACGTCGATTCCCAGGATCGGAGTATGGCCCTCCATGTACGGTGAATCCTGGTTGGCCGTCGTGATGATGTCGAGGGTCTTGCCCGATCCCGCCACGAGCCAGGCCCAGCCGCTCCCGAAGCGGCCGGTTGCGGCCTTGGTGAAGGCTTCCTTGAAGGCGTCGAAGCTGCCCCACTTCTTGACGATGGCGTCCTTCAGGGCCCCCGAGGGCTCGCCGCCCCCGCCAGGCTTCATGACCTCCCAGAACAGGGCGTGGTTGGCGTGGCCGCCACCGTTGTTGCGCACGGCGGTGCGGATGTCCTCCGGAACCGAGTCGATGCCGCCCAAGAGATCCTCGATGGACTTGGCGGCGAGCTCAGGGTGCTTCTCGAGGGCGGCGTTCACGTTCTTCACGTAGCCCCCGTGGTGACGGTCGTGGTGGATCTCCATGGTGCGGGCGTCGATGTGCGGCTCGAGGGCATCGAACGGATAGGGCAGGGGCGGCAGTTCGTAGGCCATGGGCAGTTCCTCCTTGGGAAATCATCCAGCGTCCTCCATTTTATCGGATCCCCGCCGGGGGACAAAGTCGGACGGTGGCGACGGCCCGGTGCCAGGGCGATGCTCTCGGGGGCGGGCCTCATTCGACGATCGACAGCGGAAATGCCGAGCCCGGGGACGTAAGGGCGTCGGCAAGGCCTTTCGGACGGACGTCGAGGCCGGCGAGATCCTGAAGGGCCACCCAGACGGGGCGGTACGATCCCCTTTCCGGCGGGTAGATCACATACTCTGGCCCTTCTCCCGAGCCGAAGGTGCCGCCCGTGATGTCTCCTGGTAGCTCGCCTCGCCGAAGAGGACGGTCGCCAGATGGGCGCCCGGGGCCACATCAACGCCGAGTTCCTCGCGGCACTCCCGCCGGAGGGCGGTGGCCAGGTCCTCACCGTCTTCGACGCCGCCGCTGGGGAAGAGGTAATACGTCCTCCCCTGCCGCACCCGCTCGATCAGGGCGACCCTGCCGTCCTCGATGATCACGGCGCCTACACGTAGGTGGCGGCCAGCCACCGGCCTCAGGCGGTTTGCCTGGCGATCACGTTCAGGGCCGAGCCGGCCCTGAACCACGCGATCTGCTCGGTGTTCAGGCTGTGGTTCACCTCGAATGTCTCGTTCGTCCCGTCCTCGTGGTGAAGCGTGACCTGGAGCGGACGTCCGGGGGCGAGGGAGGCAAGTCCCGTGATGTCGACGCGGTCCTCGGCCCGCACCCTCTCGTAGTCAGCCGGGTCCTGGAACGTGAGCGGCAGGACGCCCTGCTTCTTGAGGTTCGACTCGTGGATGCGGGCGAAGCTCCTGGCGATCACAGCCGCAGCCCCCAGAAAGCGCGGCGACATGGCGGCGTGCTCGCGGCTCGAGCCCTCTCCGTAGTTCTCATCGGCCACGACCAGCCAGCGCATGCCCTTCGCCTTGTAGGTGCGGGCGATGTCGGACAGCCGCTCGATCCTGCCCGAGAGCTGGTTGACGCCGGTGCCGGCCTCCCCCGTGAAAGCGTTGTTGGCGCCCTGGAACATGTTGTCCGAGATGTGGTCGAGGTGCCCCCGGAATCTCAGCCACGGGCCCGCCGGGGAGATGTGGTCGGTCGTGCACTTGCCCCTCGCCTTGAGGAGCACCGGAAGGGCGCTGAAGTCCCTGCCGTCCCAGGGCGAGAAGGGCTCGAGGAGCTGCAGGCGCTCGGAGTCCGGGGCGACGGCGAGTCTCACGTCCGTGCGGTCTTCGGGCGGCACCACGAGGCCGGAGCGGTCGAGCACAAAACCGCCGGGCGGAATCTCGGGAGCCTTTCGGGGCGGTTCCAGCCGGAAGGCATCTCCGTCCCTGCCGGTCAGCTCATCCTTCAGCGGGTTGGCGTCAAGGCGCCCGAAGAGACCGTACGCCACCGTCACCTCCGGCGAGGCGATGAAGGCCAAGGTGTTCGGGTTGCCGTCGTTGCGCCGCGGAAAGTTGCGGTTGTACGAGTTGATGATGGCGTTTCTGGGGGTGTCTTTCTCCCCCACCTTCTCGGTGCGCTCGGTGCCCTCGATGTTCACGATCTCCTCGCGTCGCCATTGCCCGATGCACGGGCCGCAGGCATTCGCCAGCACCGTGGCGCCTATGGCCTCGAAGGCATCGATTTGCCCGTCGCGGGCGACGGTGGCCCGGATCTGCTCCGATCCGGGCGTGACGTAGAAAGGCACGGCCGCCTTCACGCCATGGCTCGCCGCCTGGCTCGCCACGTCGGCAGCCCGGGTGAGGTCCTCGTAGGACGAGTTGGTGCATGAGCCGATGAGCGCCGATGAGAAGCGGCGGGGATAGTCTTCCTTCACCGCTGCCTCGGCGAGTTCGGACACCTCGCGGGCGAGGTCCGGCGTGTGCGGCCCGACCACGTGCGGTTCAAGGCGACCGAGATCGATCTCGACGACCTCGTCGAAGTAGCGGCCGGGGTCCATCTCGACCTCCGGGTCCGGGACGAGGAGGTCGGAATGGGCCAGCGCCACATCGGCGACGCCGGCGCGCTCGGTCGCCCGGAGGTAGCGCACGGCGTGATCGTCGAACGGGAAGATCGAGGATGTGGCGCCGAGTTCAGCTCCCATATTGGTGACGGTGGCCCGACCGGTCGTCGAGAGCGTCCTGGCACCGGGGCCGATGTATTCGACGATCTTGTTGGTGCCGCCCTTCACCGTGAGGCGGCCGAGAACCTCGAGGATGATGTCCTTCGCCGAGGTCCAGCCGTCCATCTCGCCGGTGAGGACCACGGCGATCCGCTTCGGGAAGAGCACCTCCCAGGGCAGTCCCGCCATCACGTCGACGGCGTCGGCCCCGCCGACGCCGACGGCCAGCATGCCGAGCCCGCCGGCGTTCGGGGTGTGGGAGTCGGTGCCGATCATGAGGCCGCCGGGAAAGGCGTAGTTCTCGAGCACCACCTGGTGGATGATGCCGGATCCGGGGTTCCAGAAGCCGAGGCCGTACTTCTCGGCAGCCGAGCGCAGGAAGTCGTAGACCTCGCGGTTCGTCACGCGGGCGTCCGTGAGGTCCGGCGCTGCGCCGGCGCGGGCCGTGATCAGGTGATCGCAGTGGACGGTGGTCGGGACTGCGGCGTCGCTGCGGCCGGCATGAGCGAACTGCAGGAGCGCCATCTGCGCCGTCGCATCCTGCATCGCCACCCGGTCGGGGTGCAACTGGAGGTAGCTCTTCCCGGGCTCGAGGTCCTGCCCGGCGGGATCGTGGAGGTGGCCGAAGATGATCTTCTCGGAGAGCGACAGCGGCCTTCCCAGCCGGCTGCGGACGGCGTCGAGGCGCTTTGTCGTGCGGTCATAGACCGCCTCGACCATTTCGGGCGTGGTGTCGATGTGCGCCATGGGTTTCAGACCTCCCAAATAGCGGGGCGCTCTGGCCCTTGCGCCTATCATTCTAGACGCTCGGGCGGCACCTCACCATCGGGCTCGGGAATGCCTGCCATTCGGCGAATGTCCCGGGCCATTTCCTGCCCGGTTCTTTACAACTCTTTCAGAAGGGCTTTTGAACCCTCTGTTACGATGGGCTTGACTCCCGGGAATGGTGTGATTCCTTGACGCGCTTGTCCTTGCGCCAGATCGCCCTTTTCGCCGTCGTCGGAGCCGGCAACACCGCCATCGACTTCGGGCTCTTTAACGCCCTGACGCTCCTCCTCCACATCACGGGCGGGGCGGAGCTCTACATCCTGAACGCCTTCTCCGTGGCGGTGGCCATCGTGTTCAGCTACTTCGCCAACGGCCGTCTGACATTCGGCACCATGGGCGGACCCCGGGCCTTCTCCCGCTTCCTCGTGATCAGCCTTTCAACCATGCTTGTGAATAGCGCCGGCTTCGCCCTCGTCATGGTCCTCGCCCATCCCACGGGCTTTCTCGGTCTGAACGCCGCCAAGCTCTCGGCCGCCGTGATTTCCGCCACGCTCAATTTCATCGGCTACCGGACCTTCGTGTTCAGGCGCGCGGCAAGCTCTCGGGCGGCGACTAAGCCGATCTCCCTCGTCTCCGTCGTCATCCCCGCCTTCAATGAGGGACGGCGCCTCCTGCCGACGCTCGAGGCGATCGCCGCTTACGCCAGAGTCGCCCCATGGCCACTTGAGGTGACGGTGGTGGACGACGGCTCGACGGACGACACCGCGGCGGTCATCCGCCATCAACAGGCGGATTTCCCGGTGGCGCTGCGCCTCATCCCCCTCGCCGGCAACCATGGCAAGGGCCGCGCCGTGCGGGTCGGGCTCGGTGCGGCCCGCGGCGATATCGTCCTCTTCACGGACGCCGACAACTCGGTCCCGATCACCCAGCTTCCCGGCCTCGTCGCCGCCCTCGAGGGCGGGGCGCACATGGCCATCGGCCAGCGCTCCGACCCCGGGGAGGTGTCCGAGGCGACGTCCCTTCTGCGTCGGACGATGGGCCGCATCTACCGCCGCCTCGTCGGCATGGTGGTCCTGCCAGGCATTCCGGACCCGCAGTGCGGATTCAAGGCCATGTGGCGCGATGCGATACCGGCGCTCATCGAAGGGGCATCAGTCGACGGCTTCGCATTCGACGCCGAACTTCTCATGAAGGCGCAGCGCAAGGGCCTTGCCATCGCCCAGGTTCCCGTGGACTGGACGCCGGTTGCAGGCTCCACGGTCCGGCCGCTGGTCGACGCCCCGAAGACGCTTGCGGATCTTCTCGCCCTGCGCACGGGCCTCAAGGACGCCGTTCTCCCCCTCGTCATCCTCATCGCTGCAGGCGACATCTTCCTGCGGCTGCCGAACCTCTTCACGTCGCCCGGCCTCGGCGCCGAGTGGAGCGAGGTGCTCCTCGCCTACCGCATCTTCCAGGGCCGCGTCCTGCCGCTCACGAACGTCGCTCCCACACTCGGATCCGCCTACAACGTGATGCTGGCCGGCCTCTTTCATATCTTCGGGCCGAGCATCTACCTTCCCCGGATCTTCGTCATGGTGCTCTCCCTCGCCACCATCGTCCTCATCTACATGGCAGCAAGACGCTTTGCCGGCGCCTTTGCCGGGCTCATCGCCGCCGTCCTCCTCGCCACGTCGGGTGCCGACATTCTGGCCTCCCACGCCGCCTGGTCCGTCAACACGGCGCCGTTCTTCGTCATGCTGGCCACCCTCCTGTTCGCCACCGCCGAGAGGCGGGGGCGCTGGTACTGGGCTCTCGCGGGCGTTGCGCTCGGTGTCGCCTGGCAGACCAATTTCGCCGTCGTGGCGCTTGTCCCGGCCTTCATCCTCGCCGCCCTCCTCGGCCGCGGCCAGGCAGGCCGCAGGGACGGGCGCATCGGGCTCGGTCTGGCGGGCCTCATCTTCGGCTATGCCAACGTCATCGTCTGGAACATCATTCATCCCATGGCCTCGCTCAGGTGGCTGTTCTCGCCCACCGGCGGCGGCGTCACGGCCCTGCCGTCGCCCTCGCTCTACCTTGCGCACGCAGGCCATCTCGTGCGCGACCTTGCCACCTCCCTGCCGGGCGTCGGCGGACCGGCCAGCGCCCCCACGGCCGTGCTTGGTGCCGTCGCAGTCATGGCGGTCGCCTGGGGCGCCTTCACGCTCGCCCGGCAGCGGGTCTGGCTGCCGGTTCTGGCCCTCGCTTCGAGCCTCGTCATCATGCCCTACATCACGAATGACTTCGCCCTTCTGGGTGGCCTCAGGGTCCTCATCGTGGTCCTGCCGTTCGCTCTCATGGCCACCGGCGCGGCTGTGGTCGACCTCGTAAAGCGCTCTCGCCGGCTTCGTCTTGCGCCGAAGCATCCTGCCGCCCGGCTGGTCCCCCTCGCAGCGGGCCTCGCCTTCATGGCCATGACGCTGTCTCCGCTCTCCGCCCTTGCTGGCTACTACGCCGCACGCCCGCCCAAGGCAGGGACATCGACGGCCGAGATCCAGCTGGCGCGGTTCGCCAGCGCGCACCAGGGCGACTTCGTCGTCGTGGCTGCGAGAGCCACAAAATCGCGCTTCCTGCCGGACCTCCTCACGGTGGCCGGAGCGACGGACGCCACCACGGCCTCGCCCGGACTGGCGAGCCTCGCCCTGGGGCGGAGCCAAAGCGCCCCGGTCTTCCTCCTCATGTCACCCGCCATGTACCGGCAGTTCGTGAGCACGAACCATCCCGCCGACCCCGACCCGGTCGTCGTCAGCGATCACCATTACATCGTCCTGCCGCTGCCTGCCGACTGACCTTCTCCCCTTCGAAGGGGACTGTCACGCTTGGCATGCGACCCATGAGTCGGGCCGTGGATGACAGCCGCGTCTTCGGGGCGCTCGCCGATCCGACGCGTCGTCTCCTCCCTGCGAGCCCGACGGCCGAGCCTCACGTAGCTTGCGGGAGGGCCGGGAGGGGCCGGGAACGTCGTCGGGCTGGTCCCTCCGGGAGTCGCGCGAGGCGCTTGAGGCCTTTATGGGCAAGGGCTTCGGGGACCGTCCGAAGCCCATCTCCGAAGGCGAAGCGTGGCCGCCCCGGCAAGTTCCATCGTCCGAGAATCGGTGGGGACAAAGTCCCAATCGCAAGGGCCGCATCATGTCGTGCGGTCCCTTTCGCGCGGTCCGGGGGACGGATCAGGGATCGTCGTGGCTGGGCGGTGGACTCGCTCCAGCAACCACCCGCGCCGCCAGCGCCTTCGCACTTCTGCCGGCAGCGGCGTAATCCGGGTCCCTGCTGTCAGGCAGCGCAGCGAGGTATGTCCAGTCGACCTCGTGCCCCCACGCGGCCATCAGCTGCCCCGCCCACTCCTCGGATGCGAGGTCATGCCAGTGGGCGGCCGCACGCAGGCGATCGGCGATGATGACCTCGAGGCCGATGACGAACACGGTGCGCCCATCGACCGTCACGCCCTGCAGCCGTCCCGGGTCTCCCTCCAACGGCTCTCGGGGAAGGTCCACGACGAGGTCGAGGTCGGGATGGACGAACGACGCCGCACCGACCAGATCAAAGCTCAGGTTCGTCAGCACCCGCCGGACCTGCTGGAAGTCCGCAACCACGATGTTCACGTCTGCGGTCAGATACGCCCCGCGGGTGTAGAACTCCACTGCCGTCCCGCCTACCACAACCGGTTCGAGGTCAAACGGGGCGAGTTCTTCGGCAATGATGGCCGCGGCGCGCAGGTGCATCTCCAGGCGGTTGACGGAGGCAACCTGCCGCGCAAACTCTGCCGCCGTCACTCGAGAGCCCACCTTCTCGTGCCCGTCGGTCGGAACCGCTGATCCTCAAGAACGGTGCGTCTCGTGACCAGGGCGAGGGCAAAGAGCGCGCTGTCATCGCGAGGCTTGCGGCGGGGCGCATCAAGCGGCCGCAAGGCCCGACGGTAGGACGTCTGTCTGGCGAGGCTGTCTCCAGCCGCCTGCCAACTCCGGGCGTAGTCCTCAAGCGTCATCGCACCGGTCACCGGCCCGTCGCCGTCGACCGACGCCAGAAGCAGCTTCGAGACGAAGGCATTGAACGACAGCCCCTCGAGACGCGCCCTTTGGGCCACCCGCTTCTTGAGTCCGGCGGACATCCGCAGCCTGACCTCTGCCATCCCTCGGCGATATTGGTTCGGCACCACGTTCACGCTCCAGCGGCCCCGTCGTAACAGGTAGGACCCTACCTGTCATGGTCGCCTTCACCGGCCGCGGCTCGAGACCTTCCGAGGCTCTGGGACCCAGGTGCCGTCCTTGCGCCTGAAGCGGTCAGAAACGTCCGAGCGCCGGGTTCGATTTGCCGAAGACGCGCCGCACGATGACGTTCAGCGCAAGGATCAGGACGATCAGGATGAACGCCGCGGCGTAGGCCAGCACGTGCGCCTGGGAGAGCGGGTTGTTGATGAACGTCCAGATCACGTAGGTGAGGTAGCCGACAGGCGAATTCGTGAGATGAAGGGTCGGCGGGAACACCGACCAGCCGGCCGTGTAGATGAGGGGCGCCGTCTCGCCGAGCGAGATGCTGATGGCGAGAAGGAGTCCCGTGAGGATGCCCGGCACGGCCGGCGGGAAGAGGACCCGAAAGATCGTCGTGACCCGGTCCGCCCCGAGAGCCAGCGAGGCCTCCCTGAGGTCGGGGCGCAGGCTCTCGAAGGCCATCTCGGTCGACCTCAGGATGTAGGGAAGGCTCATCACCGCCAGCGCCATGGCGCCAGCGAGCAGGGAGAAGTGCCACCCGAGGCCGACCACCAGGGCGACATAGCCGAAGTAGCCGATGACTATCGAGGGGACGCCGGCAAGGACGTCCGTCGTGAAGCGCACGACGTGGGCGAAGCGTCCGTGCCGGTCGTATTCAGCCACGTAGAGTCCGCCGAAGATGCCGAGCGGGGCGGAGATGAGGGTAGCGAGGACGACGATCACGAGGGTGCCTTCGATGGCGTTCAGGAGCCCGCCGCCGTTCCCCTGGACCGACTGTGTGAAGAGGTAGAGCCCGATTCCGGGAACGGCCTTCGAGAACACCTGCCACAGGATGTCGAGGAGCGGAAAGACGGCGAGCGCCGCCATCAGGTAGGCGAGCACGCGCATCACGTGGTCCGTCAGGTGGCGCCTCGCGCGCAGGTTCACGCTGCCCCTCCCCGCGTCCTGGCCTGCCGGGCGATGAGGAGGCGCCCCGGTATGGCCACGGCCACCGTGATCAGGAACAGCACGAGGGCGATCTCGGCCAGGGCGCTCACGGCGAGACCCGTCGGGTCCTGGAGCGCCGCGTCGAGCTGGGCCACGATGACGGCCGCCATCGTGGAGATCGGTGACATGAGGTTCTTCGGCAGCGTGCCGACGGCGTTGCCGGCGATCATGAGAACGGCCATGGTCTCACCGAGGGCCCGGCCGATGCCGAGGACGATGGCGCCGGTGATACCGGTTCTGGCCCACGGCAGCGAGACGAGACGGATCGTCTCCCACTTCGTGGCGCCGAGGGCGTGAGCGCCGGCCTTCACGTCCGGGGGCGCCTGCGACATCACGTCACGGGTTGTCGCCGTGATGATCGGGATGATCATGATGCCGAGCACGATGCCGGCGGTGAGGAGCCCCTGGCCCGCCGTGGTGGCCCTGAAGAAGGGGATGAAGCCCAGGATGTGGCCGATGAACGGCCCGATCGCCGTGGTCACCCACGGCACCAGCACGACGAGCGCCCACAGTCCGAAGACCACCGACGGCACCCCGGCCAGGAGCTCGATCAGGAACGAGATCGGAAGGGTGGCTCTGGGCGGCAGGTATTCGGTGATAAGCATGGCCGAGCCGATCGAGACCGGGATGGCGATCAAGATGGCGATGAGGGTTGAGGCGAGGGTTCCGAAAATGAAGGGCCAGATGCCGTACGTCGCCCCGATCGGGGCCCGGATACCGTGCCTCACGGTGTAGGAGTTGGCGTAGAGGTTGCCCATGTGCCACGTGAGGCCCGTCAGGAACGAGGCGCCGTTGTAGCGGATCGACGGGATGCTCTCCCTGAGCAGGAAGACGAAGATGGCGAGCATGGCAACGATGGCCGAAGCTGCCGCGATGCCGAGCAGGATACGCACCACGAGGTCACGTCTGGATCGGCTGGCCGGGGACCTCCCGGACATGGCGGCACTCCCCCTCATGCCTTGGGCCTCCCTGCCGTCGATCGGCGTCACGTCCGCCTCGGACACGGCCGACCACTCTCCCTGCCCGAAGCGTAAGGAGACAAGATTATCGTCGCGTTAAGACAGACCGGGGAGCGGCCTGAGGCCGCTCCCCGGTGCGGGGCGCCGTCGCTACCTGATGCTGGCGATCTGATCCTGCGACAGCTTTGCGATGCCCGAGGGGAGCGGGATGAAGTGGACCTGGTCGAGGTAGGTCGGAGCCTGTCCCTTGGTGACCGCCCAGTCCAGGATGCCGCGCACGGCCGCTGCGGTGTTGGCGTTGGCCTGCTGCGAGGCGACGATGGCGTATTCGTAGTTGATGATCGGGTAGGAGGAGGCACCCGGGGCGAAGATCAGGGAGACCATCTCGTCCTTCGGCGTGGTCGGGGTGAGCGCCGCGGCGCTCGCAGCGATGTTGCCCGTCGTCGGCTCCACGGCCCGGCCGCTCCTGTTGACGAGCTGGGCGTACGGGAGATTGTCCTGCGCAAGGCTCGACAGGTAGCTGATGCCGACGTAGGCGACGCCGCCGCTTGTCTGTGCGAGTGTCGTCACCATGCCGGCGTTGCCGGTGGCGCCGATGGCGGTCGGGACCGAGGGCCAGGAGGGGGACGTGCTGAACGAGACCGTGTTCGCCCACGACGGTGTGGATTTCGAGAGGAACTGCGTGAAGATGAAGCTGTCACCCGAGGAGTCCGACCGGTGGATCGGGACGATGCTCAGGTTGGGAAACGTCACGCCGGGGTTCAGGGCGGCGATCCTGGGGTCGTTCCAGTTCTTGATCTGGCCGGAGTACATGCCGGCCAGGACAGGTCCGGAGAGGACGAGCTGCTTCGAAACGCCCGGCACATGGTAGGCGACGACCTGGGCCGAGATGACGAGCGGAATGTTGAGGGTGCCCGGGTTCTGGGCCATCTCGCCCTGACTCATGTAAGCGTCCGATGCGCCGATCTCAACCTGCCCCGTGCTGCCCTGGGCTATGCCGGTGCCGCTGCCGGTCGAGTCCGTCGTGAGCTTCACCTTGGGGTTCACCTTCGTGTAGGCGGGACCCCAGATGTTCCACAGCGGATAGAGCAGGGTCGATCCCGTCTCCTCGAGCGTGACGGGAGATGTGACCTTGCTCGGCGAGGCCGTTGAAGACGGGGGCGTGGTGGATCCGCAGGCGACTGTCGCGAGGAGTGCGCTTCCCACTGCAAGTCCGGCGACGAGTCTTCCTGGCTGCATGGACATCCTCCTTCGTTTCGTTCCAACCCGACCGTAGACGAGCATGTTTAGGGCCGTGTTAAGCCGCGTTGCGAACGCGTTAATCTGCGAGCCTTGCGAACGCGTCCCCCCCCCCCTCGGCACGGATCGACGGGCAGGAGGCGGAAGGTGTCCCTCACGAAGTCGACAGATGCTGACAGGTGGCATGAGGCATGATGACAGACAACGCGGCGCCGGCGCCCTCAGGGGCGCAGTACCCCATCACCTTCGCCGACCAGGAGGCGACTGTCGTCGAGGTCGGCGGCGGCCTGCGCACCTACACGAAGGCCGGCCGGGCCGTCCTCGAGCCGTACGACGTAGGCGCCATATGCGACGGCGCCCACGGGGCGCTCCTGATTCCGTGGCCGAACCGGCTGGAAGACGGCGCCTACGCATTCGGGGGCCAGAGATTTCAGTTGCCGATCGATGAGATCGGCGCCATGAACGCCATCCATGGCCTCGTGCGCTTCGCCGCTTTCGCTCCGCGGCGGCGCACGACGTCATCGATCGTCATAGGCCACACCCTGCGCCCCACGCCCGGTTACCCGTTCACGCTCGACATCGAGGCCACCTACACCCTGGGTCCCGGCGGGCTCTCCGTGGCGGTCCGGGCCGAGAACCTCTCGGGCGCGCCCTGTCCCTACGCCTTCGGGCAGCACCCCTATCTCGCCCCGCACGCCGGTTCGATCGACGGGGCGATCCTCAAGCTTCCCGCCACAACCGTCATCGATGCCGACGCCCGCCACCTGCCGGCCGGAACATCCCCCGTCGCCGCCTCGCAGATCGACTTCCGGGAAGGGCGCCCCATCGAAGGCCTCGTCCTCGACCACGCCTTCACGGACCTTGTGCGCCAGCCGGACGGCAAGGCCCATGTGACCCTCACGTGGGCCGACGGTCACCGGACGACCCTCTGGGCCGGCCCGCGCATCGCCGTGATCCAGGTGTTCACCGGCGACACCCTGGATCCCGAACGGCGCCGCCGGGCCATCGCCATCGAGCCGATGACGGCCCCGGCGAACGCCTTCCGGACGGGCGACCGCCTCATCATCCTGGACCCCGGCGAGGCCGTCACCGTGACCTGGGGGGTCGTCGTGGATCAGCCTTCCGGGATGCCGTGAGCGACAAAGGCGCGCCGGAACTCCACCGCCCTCTCGTCCTCGAATCCGGTAGCCCAGATGGCGGCCCCGAAGACGGGCGGCGTGTCGAGGACGCTGATCCTCGCCGCCGGTGCCGACCTGTGGACCTCAAGGGTCACGGCGTCCCTGAGAAGCGGGGTGTGGGCGTGGGAGAAGAGGCCGCCGGCGAGCACGACGGCGACTTCGGTCGTTCCCACCTGCGCCTTGCTGAGAAGGCCGGCGAGGATCTTCCCGGCGCTCGAACCGTGCTGGACGATGATGTCCTGGGCGACTTCGTCCCCGTCGCGCCCTGCCTCGAAGGCCAGCGGAACGATCACGCCGGCCTGGCGAAGCACCTCGTGGCGGAGTTCGTCACTCTCGCGAAAGAGCACCGCCAGGTCGTCGTAGTCCTTCTTCCCGGTGGCGGCGAGGACGCTCCTGCGCAGGGACGTGTCGGGGCCTGTCCCCTCGGCGGCCTGGAAGGCGGCGTGCAGGATCGTGCGGACCATCTCCTTGGCGCCGCCGCCGGTGCCGGTCTCGTATCCCATGGCGTGGATATGCAGCCAGCCGTGCTGCATCCTGACCGCCGTGTTGGCCCCCGTGCCGAGCACCAAGACCCCCGCCGGCACCTCGTCTGTGCCCGAGCGCAGGGCGATCTCGGTGTCGTTCACGAGGGTGAACGGGTGTCCCAACGCCGCGGCGAGGTGCGTCTCCAGAAGGTCGTAGTCGTCCGGCAGGTCGGCGCCGCTCACGCCGAAGACGGCGCCCGTCGGCGTTCGTCCGGAAAGCGCCTCCCTCGCCGCCTGGACGAGGTTCCCCACCGCCTCGTCGATGCCGACCAGATGGTAGTTCGCGGGTCCCGTGCGGGCATGCCCGAGAATGTTTGCCGCTTCGTCGAGGACGAGCGCCTCCGTCTTCGTGCCCCCGGCGTCAACTCCGAGGAAGATCCCGGCCATCAGACATCCCCCGCCCCATCGGGATTCATGTGCAGGAAATAGGCGTCGAGCACCCGGAAGGCCTCCTTTGGTCCGGGCCCGCCCGGCATGGCCTCCGAGCGCTCGGCGAAATAGCCGGCGTAAAGGGGCACCATCTCGGCCGGAAACTGGCTCCGGTGCGCCCCCAGGGCGGCGATCTTCTTCTCCCAGAATCCCTCGGCCGGGACGAAGGCGTTCGGGCGGTCGGTGGCGTAGAACGCTGCCGCCGGCTGGGCGACCCCCGGCCCGGCTTCGGGCAGGACGTGCGAAAGGCCGGCGGCGAGGAGCGCCGATACCGCGCCGAGCCCGGCGGCACGGTGGTCCGGGTGCGCCTCGTAGGGCGTCCAGGGGTCCGGCATCATGAGGACGTCGGGATGCATCTCGCGCACCGCGGGCATCACGGCGGCGCGCACGTCCTTCTCGCCGAGGCCGAAGTCCGGAAGGCGGCCGAAGGTCACTTCCTCGACCCCCAGGATGGCCAGCGACGCCCGCTCCTCCTCCTCGCGCAGGCGTGCCAGGTCCCCTGGCGCGACGTCCCGGGAAGGCGTCCCGGTCTCGCCGCTCGTGAGGTCGAGCACCCGGACCTGGGCTCCCGCCGCCACGAGGCGGGCGAGCGTCGCCCCGGCCGCCACGGCGGCGTCATCGGGATGGGGCGCCACGAAGAGCAGGCGCCGGGCGTGCCGGAGGTCGTGTCGGGGAATCAGGGATAAGAAGGACAAGGGGAACACCTCGTCCGCTCCTTCGACGTCCACGCCCTGCCCTCCCGCCTTGGGGAGGGCAGGGGCGCGGCGCAGGCGAAGTCTGGTTCAGGATCGCGGCACACGGAGGAGGCGACCCCATGCCGGAGCTTCCCGACGAGACCCGGATCGGCCACGTCCACCTGAAGGTGGCCGACCTCGACCGGGCTGTGCGCTTTTACCGTGACGTGCTCGGATTCTCCCTCGCCCAGCGCATGCCGGGCGCTGCCTTCCTGTCTGCCGGCGACTACCACCACCACATCGCCCTCAACACCTGGGACTCGGCGGGCGGCGCCCCTCCGCCGTCGGGGTCGACGGGCCTCTACCACGCCGCCATCCTCCTCCCGACGAAGCGCTCGCTCGCCGAGGCGGTGCTCAGGGTCTACCGGGCAGGCGTGGAGATCGACGGGGCGTCGGACCACGGTGTGAGCCTCGCCATCTACCTCAGGGATCCCGACGGCAACGGTATCGAGCTGTACTGGGACCGCCCCCGCGACGAGTGGCCGCGCGAGCGGGACGGATCGGTGCGGATGACCATTGACCCCATCGATCTCGAGGGGCTCATGGCGGCGGCGGACGACTAGGCCAGGCGCACCCGATAGCGGCGCAGCCAGGCGTCGAGCTGGATGAGGAAGGCGTACATCTGGGGCACGCCCATGAGCTGTCCGAACCAGGGCAGGTCCGCCATCGCCCCCTCGAGAGATGAGAGGCGCAGGACGGCCGCCTCGTCGACCACACCATGCAGCGGCGAGGCCGGGTCTGCCATGACCTCCGTCAGCCAGCGGCGCATCGCCTGCCCGTAGCTGGGGTTGGCGGTCGACGGATAGGGCGACTTACGGCGCCTCCGCACGCCATCAGGCAGCCAGGGGGCGAGGGCCTCGCGCAGGATGCCCTTGGCCTGGCCGCCTGCGTTTTTCATCTCCCACGGGATGTTCCAGACGTACTCGACGAGCCGGTGGTCGCAAAACGGCACCCGCACCTCGAGGCTCGTCATCATGCTCATCCGGTCCTTGCGCTCGAGGAGGTTCGCCAGAAAGCGGCTGATGTTGAGGTAGAGGATCTCCCGGATGTGCCGGGCCGCCCCCGTCTCCCCCGGCAGTCGAGGCACCTCGGAGAGCGCTTCGTCGTAGCGCGCGGCGACATACTCCTCCCCGCGGATCCACTGGCGCACGCTGGGGGCTATCAGGGCCAGACGATCCGCCAGGCGCAGGTTCCAGGGGAAGGTGGTGGCGGAGAGTCCGTCAGCCCGGTGGCACCAGGGATATCCCCCGAAGATCTCGTCGGCGGCCTCTCCGGACAGCGCCACGGTGCACTCCCTCCTGATCTCCCGGCAGAAGAGGAAGAGCGAGGTGTCGACGTCCGCCATCCCCGGCATGTCCCGACCCCACAGGGACGGCAGGAGGGCCTCCACGAGGCCGTCGGTGTCGAGTTCGACCCGGTGATGCCTGGTTCCCAAGTGGCGCACCATCACATCCACCCACGGGGCGTCGAGATTCGTCTGGAAGTCGGTCGGCCGGAAGTGCTCCGACTGCCCCCGGAAGTCCACGGAGAAGGTCGGAAGGGGAGCCCGTCCCGTCTCCTCGGCATGGCGGGCGGCGACGGCCGAGACGGCCGACGAGTCGAGGCCGCCCGAAAGGAATGCCCCGAGCGGCACGTCGGAGACCATCTGCCGCCTGACGGCCGACACGAAGAGCGCCTCGAGGTGCCTTGCCGTCTCCTCCGCCGACTCCTCGTGCGGCGCCGAGACAAGGCTCCAGTAGGGGCGCGCCCGGGCCCCGTCCGGGCCGAAGGTCAGGAGGTGGCCAGCCCGCAGTTCGTGCATGCGGCGGAAGATCCCATGCCCGGGCGTACGGGCGGGGCCCATGGCCAGCACCTCGGCCAGTCCGTCGGCCTCGACCACCGGCTCGACCTCCGGATGGGCGAGGATCGCCTTCATCTCGGAGGCGAACACGATCTTTCTCCCCCGCTGCCAGTAGAAGAGGGGCTTCACGCCGAGCCGGTCCCGGCCCATGAGGAGGCGGCGTCGGTCCACGTCCCACACGGCGAAGGCGAAGATGCCGTCCAGGTGTTCGAGCGCCCGCTCCCCCCAGGCGAGGCAGGCGAGCAGCACCAGTTCCGTGTCGGAGCGGGTGCGAGGCAGATAGCCGACCCGCTCCAGATCGGCGCGCAGGTCTTCCATGTTGTAGAGTTCGCCGTTGTAGACGATCACCGCCGTCCGTCCGTGGATGGTGCGCTCCATCGGCTGGGCGCCGCCTGCAGGGTCGATCACCACGAGTCGCCGGTGCCCCAGCGCGGCCTCCCTTCCCGTCCAGAAACCCGAGGCGTCCGGCCCTCTCGCCGTGAGCGTCTCTGTCATCGCCTCGAGCGTCGGGGCGTCGCCCGACGCATTCCTGTCGAAATCCACCCAACCCGCGATCCCGCACAAAGGGCAAAGCCTCCCCGGCCCAGCGGCCTATGTATGGCAGGGCACCCTCTCAGGCTATAGATCGGGCGGCCAAAGCGTGCGGGAGCGCTGCGGGCCGCCCGACGGGCGGCCCGCAGGGAGCTTCAGGCGAAGGTCTTTCGGGCCTCGGCGAGGTCGGCGCTCGCCATGTCCCGGGGAGTCATGAACGGGTCGTACCAGTTTTTCCTGTGCATGTACTCGTAGATCTTTCGCTGGCTGTCCACTTCCTTGCCGTAGGAGGCGTGGAAGAGGCGGTAGAGGTTCGGGCTGGCGGCTTCGAGCGTGGCCGCCGAGAGTTTCTCGCACGAGCCCTTCGCGGCGGTCAGGAGCGAGGTGGCGATGTCCCGGTCGGTCACCGTGCTGGCAGCTAGGGTACGGGAGGTGCTCACGCGGTTCCCTCCTCCTTCAGGATGTGGGAGACCTCCTCGACGAAGGCCTTCTTGCTGGAAAGCGAGCGCTCGGCGAGCTGGCGGAGCTCGGGGTCCTGGATTGACTCGAGGTGGCTCTCGATCTCCTTCGCCTGCAAAGAGGCGTCCATCAGGAGTTCATGGAGGGAGAGCAGTTCATGGGCGGCGTAGTCGGCCACAAGATCCCTCCTTTCCCGCATCAACTAGCCTTTGCGGGCAAGGACGACGCCATGCGGCATCCCCGGGCCCAGCGGACCCAGGCGGCGAGGCCCGGCCAGCCTGCCGTCAGGGTCCCGCCTCCCACCGGCGTCACGAAGGACAGGCGGTCATGACCGGCACCTGCCATGACGTAAAGGCTGCCGCAGAAGAGGATGATGCCGACCGCCCAGGGCCAGGTTGCGACCGATGCGAGACCGCTCGCGCCCTGATCGCCGCTCCAGCCCCGACGAGCACGCCCCATGGAGCACCGGGCAGCGGACGGCGGCCTCAGAGGTGCGTGTCCTCGCCTCCCCCACCCGTCCCCACAGGCGGTGGGCGCCGAGGTTTCCCACGAGCACGGCGGGGAACCCGAAGAGCACCGAGGAAGAGGACGATCACGTGAAGGGCCCCCCTTGCGGCATCAGATCTGGCCGAGGAGTTTTTTCACGATCATCTGGTTGGTGAGCATCTCGATGGGGGCGCGGTCATCGGTGAGGATCAGCCCTGGCCCCGGGCGAGCTTCATGCCAGCTGGCCCGCAGACGGTCGGCGGTCCCCTTCAGGAAAGGCGGGACGGCCGTGCCAGGGACAGGGCGCAGGGGACTTTCGGAGGCGATGAGGAGGTAGTTGTAGGGCCCCTCCGCTCTCGCCACCGCAACGTGGCTGAAGACGTCGGCGAGGGTGCGTTCCATGTCCTGGAGCAGCGGCGAGCGGGGCGAGGTGGCGTTCACGTTCATGGCGAGCATGCCTCCCGGGAGCAGGTGCGCCCTGACGATGGCGAAGAACTCCCGCGTCGCCAGGTGGAACGGGATGTAGATCTCCTGCGCATAGGCGTCGACGATGATGAGGTTGTACGAGGCGTGATCCGCCGCGAGAAAGACCCGCCCGTCACCGATGGCGACCCGGACCGTCCCCGGCTCGAGGTGAAAGTAACGACGGCCGAGGGCGATGAGAGCCGGGTCGATCTCGACGCCGGTCATCGTCACGCCTGCGCGGTAGGGGTCCACGTCCCGGGCGTAGAGTGTGGGAATGGTCCCGGCGGCCATGCCGATGAGAAGGGCATTCAGGGGCTCCTTCGGCGGAAAGGCGAACGGAAGGGTCAGGTAGTCGTCGTAATAGAGCCCGGTGAGGCGCCGGGGCGTCCAGACCGATTGGAAGCCGGCCGCGTCGTTCACGGAGAGCAGGGTGTCCTGGCCCACCCGGTACACCTGGGCGAACTGATAGGGGGTCTCCACCTCGGCGACGAGGTTCGGGACGGGTTTAAGGAGCGCCGGCAGGGCGTGCGGCACGAGAAGCGGCACGAGGACGAGGGCCGCTAGGACGAGGCGGGCCGCCATGATGGCCCCCAGCACGATGAGAAGGGCTGCCGAGAGGTAGAGGGTTGCCCGCACGCCATAGGTGGGAATCGTCCAGAAGGTCGGCAGGAATGTCCCTGCGAGGCTCCCGAACGTCGACCAGGCGTAGAGCGACCCCGCCCGCTCACCCGCCTCTTCGGCCCGCTCGATCGCTAGCCTGACGGCGAACGGGCTCACGATGCCGAGCGCCGCCACAGGCGGTATGAAGAGCACGCTGACGCCCGCAAGCGAGGCGAGAACCACGCCCGCCGGTGAGGCCAGGAGGCCGTGGCTGACGGCCGCAAGGAAGGGCTCGGCCAGAAGGGGAAGTAGAGCGACGTAGACCCCTGCCGCCACCACGACGCCGCCCAAGAGGACGGGAGAGGGGTTTCGGTCCGCAAGGCGCCCGCCGAGGGCGTATCCGACTGCCAGGGCGAAGAGGATGAGTCCGATCAAAACCGCCCAGACGAATTCCGAACTCCCGAAGAAGGGCTGGATGAGCCGCTCCCCGGCAAACTCCACCGCCATCACGCCGATGCCCGTCCCAAGCACGAAAAGGCGCAGGAAGGCGGACCTGCGCCCCCGCCCGGAGAAAAAGGCGCCCCGCTCGGCGCTTCCCATCAGGACACGCCCATGAGGGGCGCCAGGCTCATCCGCGCCCTCTTCGGCACACCCATTCTGGCGCTCATCTTCACGGCCGCTGTCATGGCCCTTCCCGCCTCCCGGCCGGCGCCACCACTGCCGAAGCCCTTCCTCATCTACTACGGCGGGTTCCCCAACGACGGCTCGAGCGCGCTCGCATCATCCGTCGCCCGCCGCTTTCACGGCTACCCGCTCATCGTGTTCGGGGATGCCTTGGCCTTCCCGCACTTCGCCAGCAAGGTCATGCATCGCCTGCCGCACACGACGTTTTACGGCTACACCGACGTCGGCCACGTGACCTATGCCGAGACCCTGGCGAGCCTTCAGGGCTGGCGCGTCCTCGGCATGGAGGGTGTCCTCCTCGACGACGTGGGTACGGGGCTCAGCACGAGCACGAGGCGTCTTCAGCGGGTCATCGACGCCGCGCACGAGATGGGGCTTGCCGTCCTCCTGAACGCCTGGGACCCGAAGGACCTGCTGCCGCTCTCCCTCACGCCCGGCGGGGACGGCCTCCTCTGCGAGAACTGGGTGTTCTCGGACGGGGCCTGGCACGGATACCGGGGTCCCTCCGTCTATGGTCCTCTCGTCACCCTCGAGCGCCGTGGCGTCACGGTGTTCATGATCGTCACCGCCGGGCGCGCGCCTGTCCTGGCGGGCGCCATCGCCCCAGGGGTGATCGCCACCATCCTCACCGAGGCGGGAAGCTACGTCTCCGTCTCCGGCCCCAACTACTCGGCTGACTCCAATGCCGTCTTCCCATCAGGCGAGCTCAAGGCGATCATCGACCGGGCTCCCACCTGGCGCTGACACCGGAGGATCGCCTCGAGGGGGCCGGTGCCAGGCATCCCCGACGACTTGGGTGCCGCGGGACGGGCGCTCATCCCGTCCCGAATCTTGGGCGCCTGGGGAGGGATGGCGGAGACCGCGACGTAAGTCCCGATCATGAGAGTTCCCAAAGAGGAGGATGTCCCGTGAAGCAGGTCCACACCGACGTCCTCCAGGACGCCCGGGCCCTTGCCCCCGACCTCGTCGCCTGGCGGCGCCACTTCCACAGCCACCCGGAGCTGAGCTTTCGCGAGCGGGGGACCACGGACTTCCTGGCGAGGACCATCCGCGCCTTCGGTCTCGAGCCTGTGACCCCGACCGAAACCGGTCTCTGGGTCGATATCGAAGGCAGTGGGGCCGGCAGGACGGTCCTCATCCGGGCCGACATCGACGCCCTGCCGATCCAGGAGGTTTCAGACGCTCCTTTCCGCTCCCAGAACGACGGGGCGATGCATGCCTGCGGCCACGACGGCCATACGGCGATGGCCCTTGGCGACATCCGTCTCCTCACAGCGAGGAGGGGGGATTTCGCCGGCCGGGTGCGGGTGCTGTTCCAGCCCGCCGAGGAGAAGCTCCCCGGCGGTGCCCTCGACATGATCCGGGCGGGATGCCTGGACGGGGTCGACGCCGTGATCGGGCTGCACCTCGAGACCCGGCACACCTCCGGACAGGTCTTCAGGACCGGGCAGGTCGCCGTCCAGACCGGGCCCGTCATGGCCAACGCCGACGAGTTCGAAATCACGGTGCGCGGCAGAGGCGGCCACGGGTCGATGCCCCACCTTTCGGTGGATGCCATCGCCGTCGCCGCCCAGGTCGTGAGCGCCCTGCAACAGGTGGTCTCGCGCATGGTGAACCCGTTCGAGCCCACCGTGCTCAGCATCGGGACGTTCAAGGCCGGCTACAACTTCAACGTGATCGCCCCGGAGGCGCACCTCACCGGCACCGTCCGCACCTTCGACGCCTCCATTCAGGAGCACGTCATCGCCTCGATGGAGCGGGTGGCCCGGGAGAGCGCAGGCGCTCTCGGGGCGGAGATCGACTTCGACTACCGGCGGGGCTACCCGACCCTCGTCAACCTGCCGGCCGAGACCGAGATCCTGAAGGACACCGTCCTCGACGTGTTGGGCCAGGACGCCCTGGTCACCGCCTCGCCCAGGATGGGCGGGGAGGACTTCGCCTACTACCTCAGGGAGCGTCCCGGCACCTTCGCCTTCATCGGCTGCGGCAATGCCGATATCGGGGCCACCTTCCCGAACCATCACCCTTCCTTCGTGATGGATGAGGCCGCCCTTCCCTTCGGCACGGCGATCCTCACAGCGACCGCCCTACGGCTCCTCGACCAGGACTAAAGCACTCCCGCGCCCCTCAGCGCGGGACGGCGATCCGGCCGGGAAACCGCTTTTTGAACTTCGCCACCTTCGGTGCGATCACGACCCGGCAGTAGCCCTGCTGGGGGTTCTTCGCAAAGTAGTCGCGGTGGTAGGGCTCAGCGGGATAGAAGGCCTCGAACGGCACCACCTCGGTGACGACGCCTCCCCCCTCCCACGACGGGTCGCGCTCAAGGGTGGACAGGACGTCACCCGCGATCTCCAGCTGCTCCTTTGTGTGGCAGAAGATCACGGAGCGGTACTGCGCGCCCACGTCGTGGCCCTGGCGGTTCGGTGTCGTGGGATCGTGGACGGCGAAGAACACCCCGAGGAGGTCACGGTAGGAGATCTCCGCCGGGTCGAATTCAATCTGGACGCATTCGGCATGCCCCGTGCGGCCGGAGCACACCTCCTCGTAGGTCGGGTGCGGCATGTGGCCCCCGGAGTAGCCCGGAACGACCGACACGACCCCTCTCAGGTCCTTGTAGAGCGCCTCAAGGCACCAGAAGCAGCCCCCGGCAAGCGTGGCGGTCTCGGTCCCGGACATCTGCCTCACCCCTCTTCCGATCATCCTGCCAAGTATAAGCGATGGTGCCCGGCGATATCTCCGCCTACCCGCCCAGGGCGATCTCCTGCACGGCCTGGGCGGCCGCCTCGACGTCCCGGCGGTTGTTGAACCAGGCCGTCGAGAAGCGCACCGCCTCGCCCCTTGCGAACTTCACGGGACGCCCGACGATGCCCCTCTTCCTGAGGGCCGCCAGGAGTCTGTCGGCGTCCCAACCGGGAAGGGCAATGGTGGTCATCCCGGTCTCGGGCACCCTCGGCGAGAAAAACGCGATCCCGGGTACCTCCGCCAAAAGGTCGGCGAGCTCTCTCGCAAGGCCCCTCTGGCGCTCGTAGCAGGCCTCCTCCCCGATCTCCCGCCAAAGGGCCATCACCCGACCCCAGGCGGCGAGCGCCGGCCAGTTGCGGGTCCCGATCTCGAACCGCCTCCCGTCGCCTGGACGGCTGGCCTCGACGCTCCCGGGAACCTTCTGCACGTAACCCGGACCGTCGCCGGTGAAGACCTCCTCGACGAGCGGTGCGGCTTCGGGCCGGATAAAGAGCCCGCCGCAGCCGACAGGCGCCAGCATCCACTTGTGGCCGTTCAGCGCATAGAAGTCGACGTCCCAGGTCCCGAGGTCGACGGGAATCTGCCCCGCAGCCTGGGCCCCGTCGACGAGGAGGAGGGCCCCCTCCTTGTGGCAGAGCTGCCCGATGGCGGCGACATCGGCCACGGCGCCCGTGCACGACGACACGTGGGAGAGCGCCACAAGGCGCACCGGTTCCCCGTCCATGGCCGAGCGCAGGCGTTTTGTCAGGTCGCCTCCGCCGTTGCCGAAGGTGACCTCCTCCACTCTGCCACCTTTCCTCCTCAGCCGGTCGAGGGGAGCGAGCAGGGCCCCATGCTCCTCGTCGGTGGTGAGGATGCGCGCGTCGCTGGGCAGTGTGAGACCGGCCAGCACAATGTTGATGCTCTCGGTCACGCTCTGAGTCAGGGTGAGGTTGGCGACCTCCGTGCCGAGCCAGGCGGCGAGCGCCTGGCGCGTCGCCTCCAGGGCGTCCCGCCTTCCGATGTAGACCGGTGGGTCCCCCGCCCCGGCGTCATTCCACGCCCGAAGGTCAGCGAGGTAGTCTTCCATCACGGTCGCGGGCGTCGGGCCGAGCGTCCCGGTGTTGAGATAGGTCGTCTTCCTGAGGCACCTGAACTCGGAGCGCAGCGCTTCGAAATCCGGCATCGCGTCCCTCCTCGGTGCCCTCGCCTTCCCTGTCCGCAGGGGCGATCCCTCCCGTCAGGTCCTGCCGGCGGGGCAGGATGACCAACACGAGGCTGCGAAGGCCTGCGGCCAACCCTCCGTGCCGTCCGGCAAGACGCCTCACACCGTCGACGGCGGTCACGCCGGGGCAGCTGAAGAGCGCCGCAGCGAAGAGCGCCCTCCTCACCACACCGGCCCCTGCCATGCCGGCGGGTTGGCCTCACCTGGGGGCGCCCACCGCCTGGTAGCCGCCGTCGACGAAAAGCGTGGCACCGCTCACCATCGCCGAGAGGTCCGAGGCGAAGAAGAGGACGGCGCTCGCCACGTCCTGCGGCGTCACGAGCCGGCCGAGCGGTGAGGTGGCGTTGAAGTCCGTGATGAGCTGCTGGCGGTTCGGGAAGTGCGTCAGGGCATCGGTGTCAACGACCCCGGGGCAGATGATGTTGACCCGGATCCCTCTCGGCCCCAGGTCGACGGCGAGATGCCTGGCGATCGATTCGATGGCGGCCTTGGAGGCGCCTACGGCCGTGTAGTACGGCATGGCACGGATGGACCCCAGGCTGGAGATGGCGACCACCGATCCGCCGTCCTTCATGAGCGGCACGGCCAGCCGGACAGTGGAGAGGAAGCCCCAGGCATTGATGCCCATCGTCCAATCGAAGTGATGGCGGGAGATGTCCATGGCCTCCCTCTCCACGCCCGAGGCTGCATTGTGCACGACGACATCGAGGGAGCCGAGGGACTCGCCGACCTCCCTGAAGGCGGCGGCCATGGCGTCGTCGTCGGCCAGGTTCGCCCTCACGGCCAGCGCCTTGACCCCGCGCCGATGAAGCTCCTTCAGCGTCTCCTCGGCTGAGCGTCGGTTCCTCAGGTAATTGAAGGCGACATGACAGCCGGCGTCCGCCAGGGCGATGGCGATGGCGCGGCCGATGCCGCGGCCTCCACCGGTGACGAATGCGCGACGGCCGCCGAGACCGAGATCCACTGGCGCACCTCCCGACTTCCCGGTGAGACTGCCGGCACCTGCCGGGTCGTCCTCCCGTTGCGGATGGGTCGTCATCTTCCCGTCTCCCGCCTTGGCCTCCTGCCCTGGTGCATCCCCCGGGGCCGGTGGTCGAAGGCCTCCAGCCCTCCCGGCTCAGCGCATCGCCAGTAGGGAGGCCAACATGATGAATAAGGCCGCAAGATCTGCGAGGAACAGCCGCTCTACAAGCCCCAGGATGCGCCGGGCGGGTCGGATCAACAGGGTGAGGGCGAACAGGATCAGGAGAGGAAACGAAGCGCCGCTCAGGGTGGAGAGCACTGCCCCTGGGCTTCCACGAGCACCGAGGACCGTCAGATGCGCCGCCAGCGCCTGAGCGGCGAAGGCTGCGGCCACGAAGCTCACGCCAGCCAGGACTGCGTGGACGGCGCCGGTCGCGGTGCGCGGCGACCCCGTGAGGTCCGTCGGAAAGAACGGAAGGGCGAGGCGGCTCAGGGCGAGGACGCCCATCTCCGGGATGGCGCCGGAGATGCCGGCCAGTCCACGGCTCCCTTCGATCGCAAGGAGCAGAAAGACCATGCCCGTGCCGTTCGCCAGACCGGCTGCCCGGGATAGAACCCCAAAGTCGGTTCGGACATAGTCGCTGATGGTGTTGCGGAAAGGGTCGAGTCCGGTGGGGAGGAAGTGGAGGGCGATCTTCCCGCCGACATAGAGCAGCATAAAGAAAAGCGCCGTAGCGGCCGTCCACACGCGCCCTCACCGCCGCGGTGCCATTTGAGGACAGGCCCAAGGATCCCTCGGAGCCATCACGAATTTCGTGTCGGATACAGCCGAACCATCCTTGCCAGGGAAGGAGCGAGGTGCCATTTTCGATCTCGTCGTGAGGAATGCCCGCCTTGCCGGATCCCGGATCGACCTCGCCGTCGAGAAGGGCCGCATCGCCGCCATCGGGGAGCATCTTGGCGAAGGCCGGATGGATATCGACGCCGCCGGGCGCATGGTCTCCCCTCCCCTGATCGAGTCCCACGTCCACCTCGACACGACGCTCACCGCCGGTGAGCCCAAGTGGAACGAGAGCGGGACGCTCTTCGAGGGCATCTCGACATGGGCGCTGCGCAAGGAGTCGCTGACACATGAGGACGTCGTGCGCAGGGCCACGACGCTCCTGCGCTGGCAGGCGGCTCAGGGCGTGCTCTTCGTCCGTTCCCACGTCGACACGACCGACCCCGACCTCACGGCCGTCAAGGCCCTCCTCGAAGTCAGGGAGAAGGTCCGCGACATGGTCGAGGTCCAGCTCGTCGCCTTTCCGCAGGAGGGCCTCCTCTCGTATCCGCAGGGCGCCGAACTGACGGAAGAGGCCCTGAGGATGGGCGTTGACGTCGTGGGCGGGATTCCCCACTACGAATTCACCCGCGACATGGGCGCCGAATCGGTCAAGATCTCGTTCCGCCTCGCCGAGAAGTACGACCGCCCCATCGACATTCACTGCGACGAGATCGATGATCCGCAGTCCCGCTTCCTCGAGGTGGTGGCGGCCGAGGCGATCCGCACCGGCATGGGCCAGAAAGTGACGGCGAGCCATACCACCGCCTTCGGGAGCTACGAAGACGCCTACGCCTTCAAGCTCATGGGCTTTTTGCGCAAGGCGAACATCAACTTTATTGCCAACCCGCTCGTGAACATCACCCTGCAGGGGCGCCTCGACACCTACCCGAAGCGGCGCGGCCTCACCCGGGTGAAGGAACTGTGGCAAAACGGCCTCAACGTATCCCTCGGCTACGACGACATCATGGACCCCTGGTACTCGCTGGGGACGGGAAACATGCTGCAGCCCGCCCACATGGCCGTGCACGCCGCCCAGATGACGGGCCGTAAGGAGGTCATGGCCTGCTTTGACATGGTCACCTCCCATGCCGCCACCACGCTCGGTGTGAGCGACCACTACGGACTCGAGGTCGGCAAGCCCGCGAGCTTCGTGATCCTCGATGCTCCCGACAGTTGGGACGCCCTGCGCACGCTCGCCACGGTGACGACCGTGGTCAGGGACGGGCGGGTCATCGCCGAGACGACCCCGCCCCGTGCAACGCTCTTCGGTGAGGAGATCGTCTTCCGCAAGTAGCGCAGAGCATGCGCCGACGTCAAGCGGGAGCCCCAGGGAGGCTCCCGTCTTCGCATCCGGACTAGTGTGTGGTCAGTGTGGCGCCCCGATGATTGGGCAACGGACCTCCGCCCGCGGCAACGCCTACCGCTACTATATCTGCCGCCACCGCCAGGCATCCGGTACCTGCTCGGCCCCGCGGGTGCCGGCCGATGAGGCTGAGGCCGGAGCATGGCGCGTGGTTCAACGTGTGTTGTTTGACGGCGACTTCCTCCGCCGCACGGCGGAGGAGCTGGGCAAGCGCGAACGCCGAGACCAGCGGGACCTGGTGCGGCGGCGTGCAGAGCTGGAGCGACAGCGCCGCACACAGGAACAACGGATCGCGCGGATCGGCGACGGCATAGCTCAGGGGGGATGGGACCGGGTACTAGGCGCAAAGCTGGAGCAGGAGCGTGTTCAGCTGACTTCGATCGAGGTGGAGCTGGCCGAGATCGAGGCCGCCCTGAGCAGCCCCGGACCCGACGAGGTGGTGAGAGCCTGGACAGCGTTAGCAGACTCATTGAGCGTCAGCTGGAGCCAGCGCACAGCAGTTGAGTACGCGGCCCTGTGGCGCGGCATACTGCACAGCATCATCAGCGAGATGCAGGTGGAGGGCGCGGAAATCCGCATCAGGTATAGGGTTTCCGGGCTTCCGTGCCAGACGGAAGTTTGGCCTGAAAATGGTGTCGGGAGGGGGACTTGAACCCCCACGGGTTACCCCATACGCCCCTCAAACGTACGCGTCTGCCGATTCCGCCATCCCGACAAGGCTGGTGCCGAAGGTGGGATTTGAACCCACACGAGCTTACGCTCACGGCGCCCTGAACACCGCGTGTCTGCCAGTTTCACCACTTCGGCGATACCGATGGATTATAGCATCCCGAAACCGTCGCGAGCAAAGGGCGATCACCGGGTCTCAGGATAGAGCACCCGGTAAATTTCGTAGGCGACCCACACCTTGATCACGAACCGTTTCGTCTCGGGATAGCTCACGTTCTGGAGGAACGGCTCACTCGTGAGCCTTCCCTGCCTGAGCCAGCGTTTCACGTTGACCTGGCCCCCGTTGTAGGCGGCAAGTGCCAAGGACATATTGCCGCTGTAATCCCGGCGCAGGATGCCGAGGTAAAAGGCCCCGAGAGCGATGTTGGTCGCTGGATCCGTCAGTGCCTCCGACCGGAAGGGCTGGTGCGGAAACACCTTCGGCCACAGCCAGCGCCCCGTCGCGGGCATGATCTGCATGAGGCCCATGGCGCCGGTGGACGAGACGGCGTCTGGCCTGAAGTGGCTTTCCGTCTGGATCACGGCGACCACAAAATCCGGACTCACTCCGGCGCGCTGGGCCGCAGCACGAATGACGGGTCGCAGGTGGACGGGGTACGGAAACGCCGCCCGGCCCCCTAAAACGAGGATGGCCGCCGCCATGAGCCAGGGAACGACGCGAAGCCAGACCCTCAGCTGTTGGACCTCCCCAGTGCCTCGCTCCACAACCGGCGCACCTTCTGCCGGAGATCCTCGAGGGATGCCTCGTTCTCGATCACGACGTCGGCGAACTCCCGCTTTCGCTCAAGCGGCATCTGCGCACGGATCCGCAAAAGCGCCTCCTCGCGCCCCAGGCCGTTTCGTTCCATGAGCCTTGCGATCTGGGTCTGCCCGTCGACGGCGACGAGCCAGACCTCGTCGACCTCCCGGTAGAGGCCGCCCTCGATGAGGAGCGGCACATCGAGCACGATGGCCTTCTCGCCCCGGCGCATCGCCTCGGCGACCGCCCGGCGCATGAGGGCGCGCACGCGCGGGTGCACGATGGCGTTCAGGATCTCCCGCCGCTCCTCATCCTCGAAGACGATGCGGGCGAGTTCGGTCCGGTCGAGTTCGCCCGAACGGTCAAAGGCCTCCGGGAACGAGGCGCGCACTTCCTCCATCGCCTCTTCCCCGGGCCTCAGGACGAGGTGGGCGAGTTCGTCGGCGTCCACCACGGTGACGCCGAGATTCTGAAGGATCTGCGCGACGGTGCTCTTCCCCGAGGCGATGCCGCCTGTGAGCCCAATGACGCGCATCCTCTCCCGATGCCCCCTAAAGACGGCGTCCCTTCATCTTCTCGAGGACCGCCTGGGTGAGATCCTTCTCCGACGTGATCTCGAGGAACCAATGCCCCTCCCCGGCCTTCTTCAGGACGACTTCACCGGAGACCCTGTCCTTCGCCCAGATGCGGTCGATGTCGGCCCTGGCCGCTTCTTCCGATGCATATTCGAGGACGACGCTGTCCGTGTGCTTCCCCTCCCCCGGGAAAGGCGCTGGCAGTGCGGGCACAGGTGCGTTCCCCGTCCCGCCACCCGGATCTTGACGATGCCGCTTCCACACCTGGGACATGATTTCCCTTCCCGGCCGAAGACTCTCAGCCATGCCTCGTTCTCACCGGGCTCACCGTTCACGTCGATATAGGTGTCGAAGCTCGTGCCGCGGTTTCTGATGCCCTGGTCGAGGACCGAGCGGATGGCGTCGAGGAGTCGCCCGGCACGCTCCCTGGAGAGCGATGCCGCTCGCTCCAGCGGGTGGATGGCGGCGGCGAAGAGGGCCTCGTCCACATAGATGTTGCCGAGCCCCGCCACAAACGACTGGTCGAGGAGGACCCCCTTCAGGCCGCCCGGCCTGCGTTTCAGCATGGCGTGAAAACGCCCTGTCGTGAGGGCGGAGTCGAACGGCTCAGGCCCCAGCTTCCCGAGCCCGCCCGGGTACTTCCCGTTTGGGGGGACGACAAGGAAGCGCCCGAAGCGCCTCACGTCCTGGTATCGGAGCTCTCTCCCCGAAGAGAGGGCGAGGACGAGGTGGGTGTGGGGCGGCACGGGGTCGGACGGGGTGTTGAGCGTCAGCCGTCCGGACATCCGCAGGTGCCCGACGAGCGTCGCCCCGTCGTCAAGGGAAAAGAGGAGGTACTTGCCGCGCCGGCCGATCGAGCGGACGATCCGGCCCGAGAGGGCACGGGCGAAGGAGAGCGGATCCGCCACGACGTCCGGGTGAAGGACCCGAACGTCCGCGACCCTCTCCCCCACCACCGCCTCGAGCGAGCGACGGAGGGTCTCCACCTCTGGGAGCTCAGGCACTGGTGACCCAGGGCTTCACGTCGTACCAGGTGGGCCCGGTGTGGATCTCCGTCACGATCGGGACCGAAATCTCGATGGCGTGCTCCATCCCGTCCTTCAGGATGGAGACCGTCCAGTCGACGTCCTCCTCCTTGGCCTCGAGGATGATCTCGTCGTGCACCGACAGGAGGAAGGCATAGGTCCGCTCCCTCGTCCTGAGGCTCTCGAACACGCGCACCATGGCGAGCTTCAGGATGTCCGCCGCCGATCCCTGGATGGGGGTGTTCATGGCGGTGCGCTCGGCGAAGGCCCGCACGGCCCGGTTTTTGTGGTTGATGTCCGGAAGGGGCCGTCGCCTGCCGAGGATCGTGGTGGCATAACCCTTCTCCCGGGCCGAGGCGACGGCGTGGTCGAGGTAGTCCTTCACCTTCGGGTACCGTTCGAAGTAGCGCCGGATGATCTCGTGCGCCTCGGCGAGATCGATGTCGAGGCTCTGCGAGAGCCCGTAGTCCGAGATCCCGTAGACGATGCCGAAGTTCACGGCCTTCGCCCGCCGGCGCATCTCTGGTGTGACCGCGTCCGATCCCACGCCGAAGACCGCTGCCGCCGTCTCGGTGTGGAAGTCCTCGCCGGCGATGAAGGCCTGGCGAAGGGCCTCGTCGCCCGAGAGGTGGGCGAGAACCCGGAGTTCGATCTGCGAATAGTCGGCGGTGACGAAGAGGCGGCCCGGGCGGGAGGGGTGAAAGAGACGGCGGAGCTTTCGCCCCTCCTCCATGCGCACGGGAATGTTCTGGAGGTTCGGGTCCTTGCAGGACAGCCGGCCGGTGGACGCCACCATCTGGCCGAAGACGGCGTGGATCCTGCCGTCCGCCTGGATGAACGGCAGGAGGCCATCCGTGTAGGTGCCCTTCAGCTTCGTGAGCTGGCGGTAGAGGAGGATGTCCGCCACGATCGGGTGCTTCGGGGCGAGCGCCTCAAGCACATCGGCATCGGTCGACGGCCCCGTCTTGGTGCGTTTGATGACCGGAAGGCCCAGTCTCTCGAAGAGCACCTCCCGCAGCTGCGGCGTCGACCCGACGTTGAAGGGCCCACCGGCCTCCTTTGTGATGCGCTGTAGGACCGTGGCGATCTGTCGTCCGAGTTCCTCGCCCATCTCCTCGAGATCCCTGCGGTCGACGGCGATGCCGTTCAGTTCCATGGCGAGGAGCACGAAGAGGAGAGGCATCTCCACCTCGCGCATGAGGGAGAGGAGCCCCTCCTTCCCGAGTTCCTCGGAGAGGGTCCGCTCCAGCAAGAGCACCAGCTTCGCCCGGCCGGCCAGGGCCCTGTCCCCGGCGGGCGGACTCAGGTGGAGATAGTGCGCCGCCGTCTCCTCGAGCGGATAGCGGTCCGCCGTCGACGACAGGAGATAGGCGGCGATGGCTGTGTCGAAGACGACGCCTGCGACCGTGGTGCCAGCTTCCGCCAGGCGCCTCAGGTCGGGCTTGGCGTCGTGGAGCACCTTGGGCACCGGGGACGCCAAGAGGTCCCTGGCCTCGTCGAGGGTGAAGACTCCCGAGGCGTCTGCCGAGGCGAGGCCCACGTTCCCGTCAGCAAACGCCACGCCGAGGAGCGTCGCCTGGGCGAGGGCGGCAAGATCCGCCTCGCTGCCGGGATCGACGTCCGCCAGGGATCGGTCGCCGGCGACGGCTCCCGTCTCCTTGATCCCGAGTCGGCTCATGACCGTGTGCAGTTCGTACTTCCTGAGGAAGGCGGCCGCCTTCTCCCCTGCCGGTGGCCTGAAGGAGAGACGGTCGATGGGGAGGTCCAGGTCGAGGTCCGTCCGGATCGTGGCAAGGTCCTTGGAAAGCGCTGCGACCTCCCTGCCCGCGAGGAGGAGCTCCTTCATGCGGCCGCTGGGCAGGCTGTCGGGATCGGCGAAGAGGTCCTCGATCGTCCTGCCCCCCTCGAGGAACCTGACGGCCGTCTTGTCGCCGATGCCCCGCACGCCCGGGATGTTGTCCGAGGTGTCGCCGGTGAGCGCCTTCAGGTCCGGCACCTGTTCCGGTTCCACCCCCAAAAGGCCTTTCACGGCCGTCCTGTCCATGGTCTCGACACGATCCGGTCCGCGGATGAGGAGCACGTTGACGTCGGCGTCGACGAGCTGCAGGAGGTCGCGGTCGCCGGTCAGGATGTCGGCGTGCACGCCCTCCCTCGCCGCCCGCTTCGCCACCGTGCCCATGATGTCGTCCGCCTCGTAGCCCGGGACTCCGATGTGGGGGATGTCGAGGGCATCGAGGGCGTCCTCGAAGAGCCCGAGCTGGGCCACGAGCTCCGGCGCCGTCTCCGGGCGGGTGCCCTTGTACTCGCTGTAGAGTCCGTCACGAAAGGTGTCGCCCGGCCGGTCGAGGGCGACCAGCACGTAGTCCGGGTGGACCTGGTCAAAGATCTTCAGGCTCTGCAGCAAAAAGCCGTGAACGGCGTTCGTCGGCTGTCCCGCCCGGGTCGTGAAGATGGGCAGGGCGTGAAAGGCCCGGTTGAGGACGGAGTAGCCGTCGACAAGCACCAGCCGCTTCGTGGCGCTTGACCTCCCTCGCATGAAAAAAGCCGCGCGGGCGGCGAAAAGCTGGTGCCGAAGGTGGGAGTCGAACCCACACGGGTTTCCCCACCGCATTTTGAGTGCGGCGCGTCTGCCATTTCGCCACTTCGGCGCACGTTCAATCTAGCACGGTCCGCAACCCTCGGGAAAGGCCGCCTGCGTCTGGCCAAATGGCCATTCCCGGTTCAGGAGCCAGCGTCAGCCCCAAAAGCGTCGTGGGCGAGGCGTGCCGCCGCAGCGGCGGCGATGCCGGCCACGATGTCGTCGAGAAACGTGTTCACCTGATCCTGCCGGTGGTGGATCTCGTCCAGCACACCCATCTTCATTTTGTCGACGAAGCCGTAGTTTGTGAGCCCGATCGAGCCATACACGTTGGTGATGGCCAGCGCCAGCACTTCGTCCATGCCGAAGAGCGGCTCGTCCGTCTTCACCCGCGTGAGGAGCGGCTCGGGAAGCTCATCCCGTTCCGCCAGCATGTCGAGGGCGACGCCGGTGAGGATGGCGTTTTGTACCTCGCGCTTTCTCAGCACATGGTGCACGCTCTCCTCCGCAATCTCCCGCGTGAGGCCCGTGACATAGGCGTGCTGCAGGTCGAAGACGAGGTCCGCGATGCGGGACAGGGTCACACCCCGCTTCTCGAGAAGGCGGGTCACCGTCTCATCCATCCCGTTCCCTCCTTAAGGGCGGGCGGCGTCTCACCGGTCAGCTGTCCTCCGGTCGCGTGGACGCCCATTCGGTCTTCCGGATCGCCCTGGTGTCGGTGTCAGGCCCCATCCTACGGGGCTTCGCCCGGATGGGCGACGAGGGGCAGCTCGACGGTGATCGCCCCCTTGCCGAGTTCGGCCTCCAGCGCCTCGATGAGAAGGGCGCTCGCTGCGTCGACCCGAGCGTGCATCGGCACGGGCACCCCGCCCACCAGGGCGAAGACCTCATCGCGCCCCGGGTGGGCGCGCAGGATCCCGACCACCTTCGACCGGTCTTCGGGAAGCTCGGAAAGGGTGATGCGCCCCCCTGCCTCCAGCGCCTCCATGGCGTCGATGATGAGGACGGCGCCGTCCTCCTGCTGGTCGACGCGGCCCTCGGCGAGGACGGCCAGTCCCACCTCGAGGAAGGGGCGGGAGCGCTGCATCGCCTTCGGAAAGACCACTGCCGCCACCTCGCCGGTGCGGTCCGAAAGCACGAGGCGGGACATCGGGTCACCGCTTCTCGTCGTGCGGTGAGACACCCGCGCCACCACGCCGGCCACCCTGACCGTCGCACCGTCCGCCATCTCCCGGATCTCCGTGGCGCTCACGGCGCCCTCGCGGGCAATCGTGCTGGTGAAAGCGTCGAGGGGATGGCCGGAGAGGAAGAAGCCGAGCGCCTCCCGCTCCCCGTCAAGGCGCCCCCGGGCGTCGTCCGGCAGGCTCGGCCCGAGGACGGGCTCGGGCGGTGTGAGGTCGCCCTCGCCAAAGAGCGAGAGTTGGCCGTCGAGATGCTGCCGGTGCCTGCGGCCTGCCTCGTCGGAAAGGCGCGGGAGGGCCTCGAGCAGGGTGCGGCGGGTGCCGAAGCCATCCGTCGCCCCGGCGCGGATGAGGCTCTCAAGCGCCTTCCGGCTGAGCGACGGATGCGCCTCGAGGAAGGCGAAGAACGAGGCGTAAGGCGCCCCGTCCGCGATCTGGCGGGCGCTCTCCTCGCCAAGCCCCTTCACGGCCGTGAGGCCCACCCGGATCTTTCCTCCCTCCACCGAGAAGCCGGGGCGGGAGGCGTTCACGTCCGGACCCAGGACGGCGATATCGTGGGCCTTGGCGTCGGCAAGACCCTGGGCGATGGTCTCGGCGCTGCCTGAGGAATTCGACAGGTGGGCGGCGAGGTAGGCGGCGGTGTGGTGCGCCTTGAGGTAGGCCGACTGGTAGGCGAGAAGGCCGTATGCGGCGCCGTGCGCCCGGTTGAAGCCGTAGTTGGCGAATTTGTAGATGAGATCGAACAGTTCGAGGGCCAGCTGGCGGGAATGTCCTTTGGCCAGGCAGCCCTCGACAAAATGTTCCCGCTCGGCGTCCAGGATCTCCGCCTTCTTCTTGCCCACCGCCCGTCTCAGGAGGTCCGCCTGGCCCAGGGTGTAGCCTGCCATGGTGGAGGCGACTTCCATCACCTGCTCCTGGTAGACCATGACGCCGTAGGTGTCCCGGAGGATGGGCTCGAGATCCGGGTGCAGGTAGCGGACATTCCCGTTTCTCTTCTGGCTGATGAACAGCGGGATGTTCTCCATGGGACCGGGCCGGTAGAGGCTCACGGCGGCGATGACGTCCTCGATGTGGGAGGGGGCGAGGTCTCTCAGCACCTGCCGCATGCCCTGCGACTCCATCTGGAAGATCCCGAAGGTGTCGGCCCGGGCGAGGATGCCAAACGCCTCGGGATCGTCGAGCGGAATCTCGTCGAGTTTCACCTCGCCCTCCCCGGCTTCGGCGACGAGGCGGCAGGTATCCTCGAGGACCGTCAGTGTGCGCAGGCCGAGGAAGTCCATCTTGAGGAGTCCCAGTTCCTCAAGGGTGGTCATCGGGAACTGGGTCACGACCGTGCCGTCCGCCATCTTCTGCAGCGGCACGAGGTTCGTGAGCGGCTCGGGGGCGATGACGATGCCGGCGGCGTGCACCGAGGCGTGGCGGGGCATCCCCTCGATGGCCCTGGCGAGCGCCATCGTCCGCGCCACCCGCGGGTTCGTCCGCACGGCGGCCGCCAGGTCAGGCGAGTTCTCGAGCGCCCGCTCGAGGGTGATCCCGAGCTCGTTCGGCACCATCTTGGCGAGCCGGTCCGCCTCGCCGTAGGGCATCTCCAGCACCCTCGCCACATCCCGCATGGCGGCCCGGGCCGCCATGGTGCCGAAGGTGATGATGTGGGAGACCCGATCCGCACCGTAGCGCTCGATGACATAGGCGATGACCTCGTCGCGCCGGTTGTAGTCGAAATCGATGTCGATATCGGGCATGGTGACCCGCTCCGGGTTCAGGAAGCGCTCGAAAAAGAGGTGGTAGCGGATCGGGTCGATGTCCGTGATGCCGAGCACGTAGGCGACGAGGGAGCCGGCCGCCGACCCCCGGCCGGGACCTACGGCGATGCCGTTTGCGCGGGCGAAATCGACGAAGTCCGACGTGATCAGGAAGTAGCTCTCGAATCCCATGTGCTCGATGATGCCGAGTTCGTACTCCGCCCGCTCCCGGGCGTCGAGGGCAGGTCCGGGATAGCGCGCGGGGAGCCGCTCCTCCACAAGCCGTCTCAAATACGCCCCAGGCGGGCTGCCGTCCGGCGTGGCGAAATCCGGGAGGTAGGAGCCGCGCCGGTCGGGCTCGGCGTGGCAGCGCCTGGCGATCTCCACGGTGTTGGCGAGCGCCTCCGGGTGCTCCCGGAAGATGGCCGCCATCTCCTCAGGCGATCGCAGGTAGAAGAGGTCATTGGGGTATTTCATACGGTCCGGCTGCGAGAGCGTCTTGCCGGTCTGGATGCACAGGAGCACGTCGTGGGCCTCGGCGTCCTCTTGCCGGAGATAGTGGGCATCCTGGGTGGCGACGAGGCCCAGGCCGAACTCCTTCTGGAGATCGAGGAGCCCTGCCACCACGAGCGCCTCCTCGGCAAGGCCGTGGTCCATGATCTCGAGGAAGAAGTTCTCCCTGCCAAACACGTCTCGGTAAAAGGCGACGGCCTGGCGCGCCTCGGCCATGCGGCCCTGCCGGATGAGGGTCGGCACCTCGGCCGAGAGGCAGCCGGAGGTGGCGATGACGCCCCCGCCCAGGCCCGAGAGGATCTCCCTGTCCATGCGGGGCCGGTAGTAGAAGCCCTCCGTCCACGCCCTGGAGACGGCGCCCACGAGCTTCTGGTAGCCCTCGTCGCTCTCGGCGAGGAGGAGCATGTGGTAGGGGGCGTCGTCGAGCCTTGGCTCCATATCATGGCGCGTGCGCCGGGCGAGGTAGCCCTCGACACCGATGATCGGCTTCACGCCTTCGGCACGGCAGGCGCGGGCGAAGTCGACTGCGCCGTAGAGCACCCCGTGGTCGGTGAGGGCGCACGCCTCCATGCCGAGCTCCCTGGCCCGGGCAGGGATGTCCCGGATGCGGCTCATGCCGTCGAGCAGGCTCATTTCGCTGTGGTTGTGCAGGTGACAGAAGCCGGCCAAGCCCTCACTCCTCCCTTCCACTTCGAGTGCGCCCCGGCCAGCCCTTCTCCTCTTCCGTCCCGCCTCATACCCTCGCCTCTAGGAAGGGGGTGTGCGATCATGCGCGAGACCCTCTCCCAGGGCTTCGAGACATTCGCCGTCGCCTTCGGCATCGTGCTGGGCGGTGCCGTTCTGGGTGGTACGGCGTCGCTTCTTTCCGGGCGTTACCCGGCGGAGTCGATGGCGCTTTTCGCCGGGCGGCTCAAGGTCTGGGCGGCGGCCGCCGCCCTCGGCGGGTCCCTTCTCGACGTCAAGTCCCTTGAGGAGGGGCTCGTCGGCTGGAAGCCGGCCCTCCTCCTCAAGGAGTTCGGTCTTCTGGGGTTTGCCTTCGGCGGTTCCTTCGCCGCCTGGTGGATCGTCGAGGCGCTCATCTCCGGATGACCCGGCTCCGACTCATCGTCGCCGCCTTCGTCGTCGGCCTCGTGGCAGGAGGCGGCATCACCGCCCTCATCACGGCGCACCGGGTGGAGATGCTCACCCTCGCCCGGGACTCGGCGCGCCTCGACCTTTCGGCGAAGAGCGCCGAGCTCCGGCGCATCGAGGCCGAGCTGGCTAAGGGCCACCCCACCCAGTCGGTGCACACCGTGACGGTGCGCGTGACGGGGGTGGGTGGCAGGGCGGCGATCGAGATCGAAAAGGCCGTGCAGGATGTGCTTTCGGCCGTCCCCGGCATGCCGATCTCCCGCATCGATCCGGGGCTCTTTCACGATGTGCTGAGCGGGCGGCTCGTGAGCGCCGACGGCAACCTGTACCGCCTCGAACTCACGACGGCGGTCATCGCCCCCGAGTGCCTGGTGACGGTGCGGGCCCTCTCAGTCTCCGAGTAGGACCGCCGACTTCTGCCGGGACTCCCGCACCCGCTGGTGCGGGTCGAGGACCATCTTCCTCACCCGCAGGTTCTTCGGGGTGATCTCGAGGTACTCGTCGTCGGCCAGGAACTCGATCGCCTCCTCGAGCGTGAGGATGTGCGAGGGTCCGGGCCGGAGCGTCTCCTCCGCCGTCGCCGAGCGCACGTTCGTGACGTGCCTCTTCTTGCAGGGGTTCAGTTCGAGGTCCTTTTCGCGGGTGTGCTCGCCCACCACCTGGCCGGCGTAGACCTCGGTCTGCGGCGTGAGGAAGAACACGCCGCGGTCAGCGAGGTGGTGCAGGGCGTAGGTGGTCGTCACGCCGGTCTCGGAGGCGATGAGGCTGCCGTGGTGGCGCGTAACGATCGGGCCCTTGTCCTCGCCGTAGCCGAAGAAGACGTTGTGCATGATGGCATGGCCCCGGGTGTCACCGAGGACCTCCTGCCGGAGCCCGATGAGTCCCCGGGCCGGGATGCGGAACTGCAGCCGCCTGCTCCCCTGCCCGCCGTCGGTCATCTCGAGGAGCTCGCCCTTCCTCGACCCGATGTGCTCCATGACAGGCCCCAGGTATTCCTCGGGGATGTCGACGACAAGTTCCTCGTAGGGCTCGAGGACCTTCCCGTCCACCACCTTCCGGATCACCTCGGGCTTGGCGACCTGCATCTCGTATCCCTCGCGGCGCATCGTCTCGATGAGGATCGACAGGTGCAGTTCGCCCCGACCGGACACGAGGAAGGCATCCGGGGATTCGGTCTCCTCGACCCTGAGGGCGACGTTCTTCTCGGCCTCCCGGAGGAGTCGCTCACGGATGTGCCGGCTCGTCACGTATTTGCCCTCGCGCCCGGCGAAGGGCGAGTCGTTCACCCGGAAGACCATCTGCAGCGTCGGTTCGTCGACGGCGATGGAGGGCAGCGGTTCCGCCCCCTCTTCGGCGAGCACCGAGTCGCCGATGTTCACCTCGGCGATGCCGGTCACGGCGACGATGTCCCCGGCCTCCACCCTCTCCTCCTCGCGCTTTTCGAGGCCGTCGTAGATGTAGACGCGGGAGACCTTCGCCGGGTGCAGTTCCTCAAGGGCGCGTCCGACCCGCACGTTCATCCCCGGGGAGATGGCGCCATCGCGCACACGCCCGATGACCACGCGTCCCTGGTAGGGATCCGAGTCGATGGAGGAGACGAGGAGCCGAAGGGCTGCGCCCGGGTCTCCGGCGGGCAAAGGCACCTCGTCGAGGATCGCCTCGAAGAGGGGGCGCAGGTCCTCGCCCGGCCTGTCCGGATCACGGGAGGCGGTGCCGGCCTTGCCGGAGCCGAACAGGGTCGGGTAGTCGAGCTGGTCCTCGTCCGCCCCGAGGGCGATGAAGAGATCCAGCACCTCGTCCTCAACCTGGCGGGGCCGGGCGTCCCTGCGGTCGATCTTGTTGATGAAGACCACCGGGCGAAGCTTCGCCTCGAACGCCTTCCTGAGCACGTATCGGGTCTGTGGCATCGGCCCCTCCGCCGCGTCGACCACGAGGAGCGCCCCATCCACCATCGACAGCACCCGCTCCACCTCGCCGCCGAAGTCGGCGTGGCCGGGTGTGTCGACGATGTTCACCTTCACGTTCCCGAAGCGGACAGAGGTGTTCTTGGCGAGGATGGTGATGCCCCGCTCGCGCTCGAGGTCGTTCTGGTCGAGGACGCGCTCCTCCACCTTCTGGTTCGCCCGGAAGATGCCGCTTTGGCGGAACATGGCGTCGACAAGGGTGGTCTTGCCGTGGTCCACGTGGGCGATGATGGCGATATTGCGGATGTCGGTGCGCACGATGAGATCCTCCCGGGACGAGCGGTGCAACGGTACCGAAAGCATAGTATACCGCTCGACCCGGTGCGTCGGTGCTACCAGGTGACCGCCGCCGCCTCGAGCGGTCCCCGGGCCCGGACGCCCCACTTCCCGAGCCCAGCGGGCACGAGCACCGCCCGCCCCGGCCCAAGCGGGATATCCTCATCCCCGAACCACAGGGCGCCATGGCCCGAGATCACGATCACAAGGGACGGCGCCTCTGACCGCCGGGCGGCGTGGTCCCCGCTGGCGAGACCGATTTTTGCGAGCGAGAAGTAGGGGCAGGAGAGGGCCCTCCTCGCCTCCTCACCGTCGAAGACCGGGCGGGGTGCGGGCGTGTGGTCCAAATCCGCCTCGCTCCCTGAAAAGCGCACGTGCGCGGCCTTGTCGAGGTGCAGTTCACGCCCCTGGCGGCCCCAGTCGAAGACCCGGTAGGTGACGTCGGAGGCTTCCTGAACCTCGAGCAGGGTGGTGCCGGCGAGCACGGCATGGAGCGTCCCGGCGGGCACCAGCACGATCTCGCCCGGCGACACAGGTCGCCTGTGCAGGTGGTCCAGAAGGCGTCCGGAGCGCACGGCCTCTTCGTAGTGCGCCCGGTCGGGAAAGGTGTCGCCCAGGATGACCTCCCCACCGACCGGCGCCTCAAGGATCAGCCAGGCCTCCGTCTTGCCGAAGTCGCCCTCGTGGGCCCGGGCGAAGCTGTCGCCGGGATGGAGCTGAACGGAGAGGTTCTCCGTCGCGTCGAGAAATTTGACGAGGAGCGGGAACCTCTCCTGGAGGGCCTCGCCGAGGTAGGCCCGGGGCGCATCGGCGACGACCTCGGCGAGCCTTCGCCCGGCGAAGGGCCCGTTGGCGACGACACTCTCCCCGTGCGGGTGGGCGGAGACGACCCAGACCTCGCCCGTGGGACCGCCCTCGGCCGACACCCCGAACATCCGGGGCAGGCGCTGCCCGCCCCAGGGCCGCACCATGGGCAGCGGGTGGAAGGTGACGGGATAGGGGTTCCTCGTCACAACACCCCCTCGGCCCGGGCCACAGGCAGGAGCGCCGCCCCGATGACGCCGGCCTTCTGTCCCAGCTTCGCCGGGACCACCTGCACCCGCAGGGCGTGCGGCCCGCGAAAGGGATTCGCGTCGAGGGCAGACTGCAGGGCGTCAAAGAGAGGTCTGCCGATCCTGGATAGCCCGCCGCCGACCACGATCAGCGCCGGGTCAAACATCTGCACCACGTTCACGATGCCAGTCCCGAGATACCTGTAGACGTCGTCCAGGATGGCGAGCGCCCGCCTGTCGCCGCCGCCGGCCCGCACGGCGACCTCCTCGGCGGTGAGGTCCGCTCCCATGCGCTCGCGGGCCATGCGCCGGATGGCGGCGCCCGAAGCCATCGCCTCGAGGCAACCGTAATTGCCGCAGGCGCAGGCCGGACCGTGGATGTCGATGACCTGATGCCCGACCTCGGCGATGGACCCGGTCGCCCCCTGGCGCAGCCTGCCGTCGACGATGACGCCGCCGCCGATGCCGGTGGAGAGGGTCAGGTAGACCATGTCCTTGACCCCGACGCCGGCGCCGAGACGGCACTCCGCAAGGGTGGCGGCGCTGGCGTCGTTGGCGAGGAGCACGTCCATGCCGAGGGCCCGGGAGAGGTCGTCCCGCAAAGGGATGCCTTCCCATCCCGGCAGGTTGGGAGGGGCGAGCACCACGCCTGATCGGAAGTCGAGCGGGCCCGGCGAGCCCACACCCACACCCTGGATCTCCTGGGGGGAGCGTCCCGCCATCACCCGACGGGCGCCTTCCACCATCGCCCCGATGACGGCCTTTGGGCCGCCCTCCGTCGGGGTCCGGACCTCACAGGCATTCACCACCCCCCCCGCCGCGTCGACGAGGGCGGCGGCGATCTTCGTTCCCCCGAGGTCGATGCCCACCGTCACATCCAAGGCCCCCCTTCCTCCAGGTTAGAGAAGGTTTTCCCAAGGACTTCCACCGTCCCGGCTCCTCCTCCTGCACCGGTATACTGGGGGGAATGGTTCCTGAGGGAGACACGTCCACCCGCGTTCTTCACGGAGGAGAAGCTCGCACGCCGCATCACCGCCCCCTCCCCCCTGCGCTACCGTCAGGCGCTGCCCGCCGCCTCGCTCGAAGTGGCTGAGAGGACCCGGACGGCGCAAACGGGGCGCGCCCTCCCGGCAAGGAGGCGACCTGGCGCCCCGTCCCGCCGGGCTGGGTGGGAGGGGGCCGACAGGTACCTGTGGCTCAGGGCGAGGCTGTTTGTCCCCCCGTCATGGGCGGGAGAGCCCGTCGTCGGGCTCTTCGACTTCGGCCGGACCGGCGACGGATCGAACGACGGCTTCGAGGCGCTGGTCTTCATCGACGGGGAGCCTTGACAGGGCGTCGACACCAACCACCGGGAGGTCTTCCTGCCCGAGGGGTCGGCCGGGAGAGCGCTCAGGACGCCGGGTTACCTCAACTCTGCTACCTCTACGTGGATATCGAGGGATTCGGGTCGGTCAGCCAAGCCGTGGCCTACGCCAACGGATGGCGCGAGGCCGTAGTCAACAACTCGGTCTATTATTGCAACTGTTCATAAAGTGACGCACGCGACATTTATGGCTTGGGTCGAAGTGACAGGTTCTCAGCCGCCGCATCCGAACTTTAATCCTGCCCGTGAGTGTTTTGAATTACCAAAATGAGCAATTTCCCGTTCAGGATTACTGTGGCTTCCGTGCTTGTCAGATTTCCAGATTCCTGCGGAACCGCCCGATCCTCGTCCAACGGTGCATCAGTCCGACCTTTCGCCGAGTACGCTACTTCCTCATTTTGATCATGTCAACTTCTGGGATGCCAACGCCTCGAAACTGGCTCTACCGCACTTGAGATGAAGATTGGGGAGATCAGGCGGCGAACTCTTCCTCATGAAAGAGACATCTGACGGGACGGTGCTGTTCGATCCGGACGGGTTGCGGGTGTATGGGA
>Ga0078972_1000637_pt1 | contig 143669 bp, 109 predicted proteins | sample YelNatPaOPGAMG01_FD_67568 | JGI IMG/M metagenome (GOLD analysis project Ga0078972, IMG submission 67568) | Hot spring thermophilic microbial communities from Obsidian Pool, Yellowstone National Park, USA - OP-RAMG-01 (SPADES assembly) (version 2) | ecosystem: Environmental > Aquatic > Thermal... | reverse complement strand
TCCGAAAGTACCTTGCATGGTTTGGGAACTAAGGAGTCTGATTACAGCGCAAGGATAAAAACATGCCTTAAGAGGCTGTCTAAAAAGTTATTTAGGCGGCCTCTTTAATTTTCAAACAGTAGTCTGCCCGATTAAGGGCAGACTTACCTGATTACCCAATTAACCAACCTAACCAACCAAATATTTCAGTAACTGAAGCTCCAAAGAATGCAAATTGCCTTTTACCCTGAGAACCAAAGGTGCTGTTACCATAATCTTGCGTTTTATAAGATGTCCGCTTTATGAAGCGTCATTTTTACCTCCTCAAAGCGGGTTTTCCGGATTATCGCTTCAATCTTTTTCATAATTCAGGTTTTGTTTGATCGTTCAAAATGTTATTCCTGCTACCAGATGGATTTGTTCTTTCTGCGGATTCAGAATGATCATACCATAAACAGGCAGGGAGAAGTTTTCCGTTATTTTCAGTTCGTGGCTGATTTTTAGGCCGGTGTTGCAAACCATAAACTTTCCATCAGAAGTATATGCCTCGTTTCCGGCTCCGGCAAAAAGAGTTACATTTTTTAAGATATAGCCTAATTCGACATATATATCGTTGGTTTTAGCCGGTGTGGAAAGCATCGTATTAACAGCCAGAGAAAAGCCTTTGAATGAAAAACCACCGTTCAATTCCAGAGAATGCCCGCGGGAAAAATAGGTTGAATCGGCACTTCCTGCCGGAAAATAATAGTCAGTTATGCCTGCTTTAAGCCCAAAAGGGAAAAAATATGATGCATACAAATCGGCTTCCTGATAATTACCGGAAAAGCTATACGATCCCCATGCTCCAATGCTTAGCCCCCTGGCTGCATATTTCAGACCAGGCTGGAACTGTGGTGTGTTCCCAAAATCAGTTCCCCTCCAAATATATCTGTTTACCATGTCCATGGAAACAGAAAACGGACTTTCGTCCTTTTTCTCTTCCTGACCCTTGACTATCGTCGCCAGGCAGGTGAAACACAGAAAAAACATCATTCTTTTTTTCATACCCCCTTAATTTTTATAATTAGACTCTATAAATGTATATTAAAAATATTTCACCCCCTAAATAATATGATATTAAATTTTATAAAAGTATAATAAATTAAAGTAGACCCCCAATTTTTTAATAGGTGGGTTTAAAAAAGTTGCTTTTTTTGCAAAAGAATGGGTATGGAATTGTTATTTGCCTGTTGTACAATAAGTTGGAATACGAACAGAAAATTTCCGTTATGCGCGGATTGCGCATCAGGAGGGAAAGCGAACTGATGCGCAGTAGGCTGGCTTTGCGCGGAAGCATCCGGGCAAATCCCGCTGAAACGGAGTGAAAGCGGCCGATTAAGCCCGGATTGCGCATCAGGAGGGAAAGCGAACTGATGCGCAGTAGGCTGGCTTTGCGCGGAAGCATCCGGGCAAATCCCGCTGAAACGGAGTGAAAGCGGCCCTTGCGGCACATTGCGCTACTTTTGGTGCGCAATGTGGATTAAAAGTTTAAGCAAGGAAGCACAGAAATAATAACAAAAAGGGTTCCATGGTGCAGAACCCTTAGCTTTGATTTGATATTCAGGTTTATGTTTTAAATATAACCTTACAATTGTCTTTTTGAAACGATAGCTACTTTTTCTGATTTGACTGCACAAGAGTATTGTATCCTATCAGTTCAATTCCCTTCTTCTGGATCATTTTTTTAACTTCCGGATGGGTGAAAATTTTGACAACCATATCACGGTCGTTTGCCACATCTTCATATCCTGGGTGGCCTATGGTTTCCATTTCAGGTTGTGATAGGGCCGGATGATCAACAAACACCCACGTGCCGGGGGTTAGGTTTTCCAGGGCTTTTAAAAAGAGGGCAAGGCGCTTGCTATATTCCTTTTCTTCGCCCCATCCCCGAAATGCCTTTACTCCAAAATCGGCCGGATAAATTTCCAGTCCATATTCCTTTGCCAGCCGCTGGTATAATTCCTTCACTTCAGGCGAAATGTCGGAGCATCCCATATGGCCGCTGAGATGGCTTACCTGGGGAATCAACCGCTTGGCTGTCTCTATCTGTGCCCTCCATTCCTTTTCTATGTCTTCCAGTTTCCAGTCATGCTCCCTGATTGCACTTCCGGCAGGAAAATTCGGATTGGGCCAGATCATCGGATAAAAGTAACCAAGAGAATCCACAAGACTGGGAACACAGGTCAAAGGACGCCATTTGTAATTCGACCATTCGCTGGTTATCGTAAGATGCACCCCGACATCCAGTCCCGGATTTTCCCGCAGCATTTTAACCGCTTCAGGAAAGTAGGGACAAGGAACCATTACTTCCACTGTCCTCATAATGCCGTTCCGGTACGACTCGATGCATCCCAGGTTTGCGGCATGAGTGGACCCGATATCATCTCCCCGCACAATCAGCCGGATTCTTTCCTGTGCCAGAACATTTCCCGGTACCAGATAACAGAATAACACCAGTAAATACAGGCATAATTCTTTTTTGATTAATTTTTTCATTGTAATATGATGTTGGTTGGTTAAACAATTCAAATATCGGCAATTTCAAATAATTACTTCAATTTTCTATTTCCAATTTCCCTTTTGGGAAATTTTTAATAATAGAAAAACTCCCTCTTTATTCCGGATAATGATGCCAATTTGTTACAACAGCAGAACAAACCGTTTATTTGACTTTCATTTCAATAATGGTGACCGGGGGAGTCTGTTCGATTCCTGAGAGGGTAAGAACAATTCCGTCTTTGGTCTGTTGGAAGGGGATTTCTTTACCGGAATGAAACGATCTGACAGCCAAAATCTTCTGGGGAATTGGTGGCAAAGCCATCAATGGATCCTGATAATCAAACAGATGAAGATATATGGTTTTTCCTTTCTGCGTACTTACTGCCCAGCTGCGCGGAGGGAATGGACCGCCTCGTGTGCCGTATATAGTCTGACCGTTTTCCTTCATCCAGGCCCCGACTTCCTTAAGTACCGAAACAAATTCAGGCTGAATCTTTCCATTGGGCATAGGGCCCACATTCAGCAGGAAGTTGCTGTTGTATCCGGCAGCCTTTACCAGATAGCGGATCAGTTCATCCGGCTTTTTGGTATCCGGATCGTATATATCAAATCCCCATGAGCCGCGGGCAGTCATAGTTTCGCAGGTTTCAAGCGGCAGGGAACTCACCTCACTTTCTGAGGCCCATCCCGTTGTGTTATGCCCGGGCAGATCTTTCTCAAACATCTGAAAGTCTTCGCCCGGAAATGGTTTTACATGGTGGTTGTTTCCTATCAGGCAGGCCGACTGCAGTTCATGGATCATGGAATAGGTTTTTTCCAGCCTCCAGTCCTGCCATTTCCGGTCCCACCAACCATCAAACCATATGCCTCCGATAGGTCCGTACTGTGTAAGAATTTCCCGCAACTGCGCATCCTGATAATCAAGATATCTGCTGAATTTGCCTGTGTCGGCCCTTCCGGCATACTGGCCGGTCATTCCCCTGGGAAAGTAATCAGGATGATGCCAGTCAAGCTGGGAATAATATATAAACAGCTTCAGCCCGTGCCGGCGGCAGGCATCTGATAACATTCCTATAACATCCTTTCCGTAGGGCGTGCGGTCAACTACATTATAGGAGGAGACTTTTGAATGATACATGGCAAATCCGTCGTGGTGCTTGCTGGTTATACAGATGTATTTCATTCCGGCTTCCTTTGCCATTAAAACCCATTCATCCGGATCATAGGCAATAGGGTTGAAAAAATCAGCCAGTTTTTCATACTGGTTAATGGCAATGCGGTTGTTTTGCATGACCCATTCACCGTTACCAAGAGTAGAATAAATCCCCCAGTGAATGAATAATCCGAATTTGGCATCCTGAAACCACTCCCTTGCCTTCAGATTTTCTGCGGATGGCTGGTAATTCTGCTGGGCGTATCCTGCATAATATACTATCAATGAAAACAGAAGCGAAAAAATTCTTTTGTTCATATGCTTATTGTTTTTGTTTCCGAAATATACTAAACCCGGTGGACTTAATTACCAGACTCGCAGAATTTTTTGCCCGATTTAAAGAACGAAATCTATGGCAAAAGCATAAAATCATTTCTTTAAATTTCTATCTTAGACCCCAGAGAAAGATTCCTGATGCCGATTAAAATACTTGGAATATCAGCGTTTTATCATGATTCTGCTGCCGCATTGGTCGAAGGAGGCTCCGTTGTTGCCGCTGCGCAGGAAGAACGATTCACTCGCCGGAAGCATGATTACGGATTTCCGTCAAATGCCATCCGTTTTTGCCTCGATTATGCAAATATTGGACTTGAAGATCTGGATGCCATCGTTTTTTATGACAAACCCTTCCTGAAGCTTGAGCGCCTGCTTGAAACATACTATGCTTTTGCGCCAGGAGGCGTGGCTTCATTTGTCAATGCCATGCCGGTATGGCTCAAAGAAAAAATGTTTCTGAAAGATCTCATCAGAAAAGAATTGAAGAAACTGGGAAATTGGCATGCTGATAAAACCAGACTCCTTTTTCCCGAACATCATTTGTCGCATGCAGCCAGCGCCTTTTTTGCTTCTCCCTTTTCCAAAGCTGTCATTGTTACTGTTGATGGAGTAGGAGAGTGGGCAACGGCATCGGTTTGCCAGGGTGAGGGAAACAGAATTACCATCCTCCGGGAACTACGTTTTCCCCATTCCCTGGGTCTGTTCTATTCGGCATTTACGTATTACCTTGGCTTCAGGGTAAACTCGGGCGAATATAAAGTGATGGGGCTGGCCCCATATGGCAGAAAAGATGCTGATTCCACCCGAAAGTATTTCGAAATCATTCTTTCTCAGCTCATTCATCTGCATGATGATGGTTCGGTCTGGCTCAACCAGAAGTATTTTTCCTATGCAACCGGATTGAGAATGGTCCCCGATGCAAGGTGGGAGAAACTGTTCGGCTTTCCCCGCCGCAAACCGGAAGAGCCAATTGAACAATACCATTGCGACCTTGCTCTGGCAATGCAGCAGGTTACTGAAGAAGCCATGGTGCGGATGACCCGTCACGCCCGAAGCATCGTGCCCGATCCGGGTGCCCGGAAAAATCTCTGCCTGGCTGGTGGCGTTGCCCTGAATTGCGTGGCCAACGGAAAAATCTGGAAGGAAGGATTGTTTGACAATATATTTATTCAACCTGCCGCAGGTGATGCCGGAGGTGCCGTTGGGGCAGCCCTCGCAGCTTCCTTTATTTATTTTAATCAGCCCAGAAATAACATCAATGACTCTGACTTAATGAAAGGAGCTTTCCTCGGTCCGGAGCCTGATGAACAAGAAATTAAACGGGTTATCAAAAAATTCAGGGCAGCAAACCATGCCTTTCCCGATCAAAAATCCCTCCTAACCACTGTGGCCTCATTGCTGGCCCAGGGCAAGGTGATCGGATGGGTACAGGGACGCATGGAATTTGGTCCCCGTGCGCTTGGAAACCGATCCATTCTCGCTGATCCGCGTATCCCCGATATGCAGAAAACACTGAACCTGAAAATTAAGTTCAGGGAAGGTTTCCGGCCTTTTGCACCTGCTATTTGCGCCGAAGATGCCCCTCTCATCTTTGATCTGGGTATCGATTCACCCTATATGCTCCTCGTAGGACAGGTCAAGGAAGAATACAGAAATCCCCTGCCTTCTGATTTTGAAAACCTTCCTATGATGGACCGTTTGTATTTGCAACGTTCTCCATGGCCTGCCATTACCCATATCGACTATTCAGCCCGGGTCCAGACCGTGCATAAGGAGACCAATCCTTTATTCCATGCCCTTATCAGCGAATTTAAACATCAGACCGGTTGTCCTCTTGTTGTAAATACCAGCTTTAATGTACGGGGGCAACCTATTGTTTGTTCCCCGGAAGATGCCTATATTTGCTTCATGGCTACCGGAATGGATGCCCTTGTTATAAATGATCATCTTTTTCTTAAAGAAGAACAACCTGAAAAGGACAATAAGAAATTTTCTATCACCACTCAACCTGACTGATTATGGAGTTTATCAAAGACCTGTTCCGTTTCCTGATGCAAAGAAAAAAATGGTGGCTGATTCCATTGATTGTCTTTTTGCTGATCATTGGCCTCCTTCTTATATTTAGCAGCGGAAGCGCTTTAGCCCCTTTCATTTATACCCTGTTCTGATGAAACACCTATGTATTGTAAACACAAATACGTATGAACAAAAATCAAATCATGGGTGTTCCCCCGCTTTGGCGGGGCAGGCTATCCGGCCTTTGAAAATCAATTTAGTTCGTCTGAAGCCCGCAAGTTTTGCAAACATAAACACCATTAAATAATTTATCAGGCATGTGGTTCCGTCATACTATTGAAAATTAATTTCATTGAGATGAAACTATGAACTTTGAGGTTCCTCTTATACTGGTAACCGCTTGTGTTGCAGCTGGTCTGCTCTGGCCTGACCGCAGAGAATTCCTCTACCTTGCGCTTATTCTGGGAATTTTGTCAGCCCTTTTGCCGGTATTCAGAAAATATCTGTCAGTTGCATGGTTCCGGTTCGCTGAATTGCTCGGCATGATCTCTTCCCGTGTTGTTCTGGGTGTATTCTTTTTCCTGATTCTTGTTCCTCTGGCATTTCTTTTCAGAATTTTTCATAAAGATCCTCTGAATCTGCGGAACGGAAATACCTCTGTTTACCAGGAACGTTTTCATACCTATGTCCCTGATGATTTAACCCATCCATGGTAGAAAACCTGTTAAACCTAAAGACGGGATTATGATACCTCTGATGATAAGGTCTTCTGCAAAATACCGGTTGTTCCTTTTGATGCTGCTCTTGATCACGGGCTCCTGTACCGAAGACTTTCTGGATGTGGAGAACAAAAATCAGGTAGCCCTGAATTCCTTTTACCGGAACAAAGATGATGTATGGATGGCTGTGAATACGGCTTATAACCCCCTTGCTTTCGGAGGAATGTTCGGGGTTAATTATTTCTTACTCATCAATTCGTTTGATGACCGGATTCTGTTCGAAACCTCCCTGCTGGATGATTTCAATATCAGTTCTTCCTCCGGCACAGTTTCGTTGATGTACCAGGCTTTGTATGTTGGGGTATGGCGGTGCAGCCATATAATATACAACTTACGAACCAGAAACATACCGGATCTGGATGACAATACCCGCAACAATTATATTGCTCAGTTGAAAACCTTGCGGGCCATGTACTATTTTTATCTGGTCGTTCTTTTTAAACAACCCTATTTTTACGACGATACCAATCTGCCGGTTGATTATCTCGCAGGCTACGGGAATTCCGATGCCTCTCTGTTCTGGAACAGGATCAAAGAAGACCTGCTCTGGTCGGTGAATTGGTTGCCGCAGAAATGGCCTTCTGTTGATCTGGGAAGGGTTACCAGAGGGTCAGCTCTTGCCTTGCTGGGAAAAGCCATGTTGTACAAACATTACCATTACTACATGCAGAACGGACAGGGAGGCTCAGCAGGTGATATTGCGGATCTCCGAACGGGGAAACAGGCTCTTTCAGATCTTATCAGTTCCGGTACATACAATCTTATACAGCCTAAAGAACCCTTCACCTTCAAAGATTATGTTTATTCATATTTGTGTAATTTCTCATACATTCCCCTGCCGGCAGGGAACAATGTTTACCCGGCAGAGAATAACGATGAGTCGGTATGGGAAGTACAGTACAGTGACGAACGAATTGCACAAGGTTGGCTTCCCGGATGGCAATGGTCAGGTTCTCTGAACGGGCAGTATTTCTCACCTCATGAATCAAGTTACCGGAATCACGAAATCCATCCCAATCTCTTTCTTCAGTACGATACCATCGGAACTCCTCCTGGTTTTGACAGGGATCCGCGGGCTTATGCAACCTGCTACCTCGACGGGGATACCATGGAATTCCGCCCCGATAAAGCATATTTCAAACCCTACCGGAGTGGAATCAACAATAAGAAAATTGCTCAGGGGCGCGGATTTACCTATTCAGGCCAGCCTACCGTTGGCTTCGGACTGAAAAAATATTATTTCCCGGTGTACAACGAAAAAGATGCCCCTAAAAATGATCCTGTCAATATCAGAATAATACGCTACTCTGACGTACTCCTGATGTTTGCCGAGTATACCATGCTTCTGAATGAAGACCAGTCAGTTGGTCTTTATTGGCTTAATGAGGTAAGGGCACGGGCCGGTATGGCTCCTGCCCCGGCTCTTACTGCCAGCGTGATTATGCACGAACGGGATGTTGAACTGGCCACAGAAGGCCACAGATTTCTCGACCTCGTGCGATGGAGCTTTGACCCGCAATGGAAAATTGACTGGCATTCTGTTTTTGGAAACAATGCCTTTGTTAAGGGAAAAAATGAATACCTCCCGATTCCTATTGTGGAAATTAATAAAAACAAAGGTTTGTTAAAACAAAATCCTGGCTGGTAAACAATTGTAATTTGAAAATTTCCAATTTCCTGCACGAAATCACGCTATTAAAACCAGAACAAATTAATAGGAAATGGGAAATCGGAAATTTCCTTGTTTCTTGAACTTTAATCAGAATTAAATTATTTCACAACCACAAAGGCTTCCTTGCGCACGGTTCGTCCTTTACGATCTTTTCCGTCAACGCAAATCGTATATGTACCCGGGATATCACCTGCCCTGAACACCCCCTGGAAAATTCCGTTTCTGCCTTTCATATAAGGCTGCCAGAAAGAACGTCGACTTATTCCGGAATATTCAGGGAATGGCCCTTCCTGATAATCAGCATATCCGATGTATTCCTTTGTTATGTATTCAGAATACAGCCCGGGATTCTTTTTTCTGAGTTCAATATCAATAATACCATCAAAACGGGAACCTCTGTAAAAATACTTTCCGGCAACAACTGCAATTCGTTTGACGCTGGAAGGTTTAATGGCCAGAACCTGCTGATGACTGTCCATCGGTACCCCATCTATCAATATGAGCGGGTTGTTTCCGGTTATACGGTTGGTATATTTGTCCAGTACCTGGATGCGGAGATTTTTACCAGTGCCGCTTAACAGAACAAACCTGCTAAGCTCACGGAATACCTCCTCCATCTGGGGTAACTCAATATAGTTGTTCATATCAATTACCTCATCAGCTTTACCATAAAAAACCCAGGGATCTTTTTTAGATGGCGGTATTTCAATCCTTGCGGCATAATTTCGCTCCACAAAGGAAATCTTTGCAAGCTCATTGAGATCTCCCACCATGCTTTCAGGAAAAGCGAGTTTTGGCAGATTAAAAGAAATGTAATCATTTGAATACTGGGATAAAGGAATAATATCGATTTCCTGATTTTGTTCGTTGTTAAGCGGTTGGAAAATAGCGATAATCTGACCCGTCATTCCTTTCATCACCAGATTGAACATGCCTGAACTATCGGTGCAAACAGTGTATATGTCTTTTCTTCCGTTCGTTATGGCGATGCGTACTGGCAGATTGGCGGCTGGATTCCCTGTGGAACGGTATTTGGCATATCCCGATATGATGAATCCTTTCCCGTCAGAAGGAATTTCATAATGTTTTTCCGTATGAGAGCTGACAGCTTCAAGGATACCGGCAGGAGAGGGATTTGTTATACCGCATCCGGCATCAGAATTTTGTTCCAGAATAACAGGAGTACAGCCTGCTCTCACCGAAATCCATTCAGGTGCGGATTCTGCTTCCCGGAAACGGATTTCAAAACGTATACTGTCACCTTTTTTGTAAGACTTCGCAGGGATCAGAATCTCTGGTTCGTTCGGCCTTTCAAGAAAGAAGGAAGCCTGATTCACTATTTGTTTCTTTTCATCCGTGAGGTGCAGTTCATATAAGCCATCTGCCAGAGTTTCTGTTGCCAACGGAAGTATGGTGTCTCTGTTGCTCAAGGGAAATGACAGGTTGCTGATTGTTTTACTATGATCTTTCAGCCAAAGTGTATATTTCTCTTTTTGATGCGTGGTTGTGTTTTGTCCTATCTTTACAAATAAGCTGTCGTGAGCAATTCTGTTTACAAAAAGAGTTGTTCCGGTTTTTTCAGGACGGGGAAATAAAAATTCTTTCAGGATGGAATCATGCGTGGTGATCAGAAGCTTCATAAGGGAATCCTGATAAGGAGTCACCCTCAACGAAGCGGTTCCATTTTTGTCGAAGTTTAATGTATCAAGTATACGCTTGTTTTGAGTTACTAATGCCTTGCAATGAAGCGCCTGCCCGGCAAAATTGCGGCACTTAATCACCATTTTGTTTTCCAGGCCGCTGACCCAATGATTCCCTTCGGGGAGAAATTCAATGTGCAGTCCCTCATACGTATCTTTATCCCTGACCACAGAAATGCCTTTTTCCGGATTCAGTAACGGAATGAGCTTGTATTGATACGTTTGCGGACCCTGCGCCATCATTCCGTAGGTATAAAAACGGAGAATGTAATAACCCGACGATGCCGGGGCCGGGATGGTCAACGCCCCTCGGCAATAGCCTTCTGCATCTGTTCTGTGACAAGCCGAAGCGAGCCTGAAATTCACTGAATCGAGCAATTCGGCAAATACGGTTATCCCTTCCGGGTTCCGGCCATTCTTCTCACAGGAGTAAGCTATTGTGTAAAATACCGACTCGCCCGCCAGATAATAGGCATTATCCAGCATTACTTCCAGATGTTCCCTTGTACCCTTTTCGTACTGTTCCGTCGGCTGGCCTTTGATGGCGGTGAAAACGATTACCAACAGGATGCTGAGAATGTACCTCCGTTTCATAAATCTATCTTCGTTAATAAGGCCAGAATGATGGTTTGACATTTGTCCCGTCAATGGTACAATCAATACAGTTAGCTTCCGATACGAGGATGACCATCCACTTGTCAAGCTGCGAATTGAAGTATCTCAGGTAATACTGATACCCCTGGCGATAATACGAATTAAGTTGTTCCTTATCCTGTTCAGGAATCTCAACCAGGCGACAGAAATCATATCCGTTGGTAGTATAAAATGAACCGGGAAGGTTTTCCCGCTTGACAGATAAACGGTATGTTTTGACTTCGGAAGCATCAAAAAAGCCAAAAACAGGTATCCGGTTATCGGTTGTACAATATATGTTGCCCGCAGCCTGGCTGGGGGGTGTATCAAACAGAGTTCCTGTTGCCTGATTGTTCTCGACAAGGGTTTTGTAAAACTGGTAGCCTTGATCATTCAAAGAATATTGACGGATCAGAATGCTGTATGCTATGGCCAGCCGGTTGGAACTGTTATCAATAAAAACAACCGGTTGACGTTGCAGAAGATTGCTTGATAAACCTATGGTTGAAGCAATGTAAATATTTCGGCTTGAATCGGTTCTCCAGCAAACATCAGCATTGGGTTTTACAAGCGAGGTGTAAGGAACGTGAAATTCCCATGTTTCAGTGTACCTCCAGCGGTAATAAAAGGTTTTGTTGGATGGGTCGTGCGTGTTGACATAAATCTGAATGCCCTGAAGGCGCGTGTAATCAGCCCGCAGGTCTCCTTCCCTGTATTCATAAAATACACTGTCGATTTCCGGAGTGGAGCGCATGGTTACCCAATCCGATGCATAGTGCAGACCGTCGCGGGTAGTAATATGGAGACGGTATGATTTTCCCGCTCTACCTGTGAATTCGTCAGGAGAACTTTCATATAAACCCTTCTTTTTTTCGTGGCAGGGAAATTTATTCCCGTCATTATCTTCGATCTCCACAATGGCACCGCTTTCTTTCTCTGCCCGGTAGTCGTCAAAAGGGAAGCTGTGGCTCAGATAAAACTGATAGGGTTTATGTTCCTGGGTAATGCTCCCTTCCACTACGAGCATGTTTTCATAGTCCTTGATATCAGGATAGAACCGTTCGATGCAGCCGCTGACAGGAATGAGTATAAATAATAATAGTGGTAATACGGGCTTCATTGGAATCTGAAATTATATGATAAAGTGACAATAGGACGGGGGAAGACCGACATCCTGTATCCCCTGATAACTTTATCGGTACTGACAAAATATACAGAATAGACATTGTACCTTCCGGTGAGATTATAAACCGACAACGACCAGCTTCCGTGGGCGAGTTTTCTCGAACGCAGATTTCCGTCAAGATTAACTGACATATCGCAACGGAACTGGTCAGGAATGCGAAATTCATTGCGCTTTGAATATACCGGAATCAGGGCGTTTTCATAAACCACTTTGCCCACGGGAAAGGTAATCGGCCTGCCTGTACTGTAAACAAGGGTAAAGGAAGTACTGATCCTCCGCGAAAAACGATAGTTGGTTGCCATTGTGAAATCATGCGGCCTGTCGTAATTGGCCGGGAAATACTTGCCCCGGTTAATCTGATCATTCGCATCTGCACCGGTTACCCTGTGCAAAATCCTGGCATAGGTATAGGAAATCCAGCCATTCAGTTTGCCACTGCTTTTACGTACCATGAGCTCTATCCCATACGCTTTTCCTGAACCATCCAGCAATTCAGTTTCAATGTGTTCGTTTAAAAGCAGTCGCGCAGCCCCCTTGTATTCAATAATATGTCTCAGATCCCTGTAATACATTTCTGCTGAAGTTTCATAAACATGACCTGCCAGATCGGCATAAATGCCGAAAGAATACTGATTGCCTGTTACCGGCTGCAGATAATTATCACATAACTTCCATGTATCAGTTGGCGACATGGCTGTGGTATTCGACATCATGTTGATGTACTGGGTAAGCCGGTTATATCCTGCTTTTAACGAAAGAGACGGAGAAAGAAGATAACGCAGCGAAAGCCTTGCTTCAGGCTTGAAATAGGCTTTCACCAGTTCATTTTTCCTGTAAAACAGGGTGTCCTGAATCGTGAATACATTTCTGGGGAGTCCGGCTTCGTAAGTATAGGCAGTTTTTGGTCCCAGACCAAAAAAGGCTGTCTGTCTGATTCCGGCGTAAAAAGTCAGACGCGGACTGATGGTCCACTCGTCACTAATAAATAAAGCTGATTCAATAGCTTTTTCAGCAGGAACTATCATTTGCTCTATTACGGATTCAGGTCCTGTTGGTTTTCGTGAAGCAGGACGCAACCGGTAGTGGTTGAATTCCGCTCCGGCCCTGATCAGATGCGCAGGTGATACAACCCAGCTGATCGATCCGTTTACCTGATTCTGATGAATGTTATAAAAAAGATTGAAAGCATAAACGGGTTGCAAGGAACTGGAAATGGCATAGCGGTATTCAGAGGTTATAACCTTCAGACCCAATGTTATCCTGTCATTTGGACGATGCTGATAAAAAAGGGATGCTCCCGTGTTCCTGTAGGCATAAGAGGTGTCGGAATGCAGTTGAAAGGCATCGGCACTATGATAAACACTTAACGAAAGATTGTTTTTTTCATTAAAATCATAGTTCGACTTAAAAAACACATCATAAAATGACGCTTTGCTGTTCCGGAGGGCATCAACCTTAATCTTTTTCAGAAGCCAGTCAGAATACGTAGTTCGGAACGATGCCAGCAAGGAGCCTTTGTTGCCGGGAAGAGGCGACTCAAGCACGAGTTTTCCTGTTACCGGGCTTATTCCTCCTGCTACGGAGAATTTTTTTCTGTTTCCGTTTCGGGCGGAAATATCAAAAACTGACGACACCCTTCCTCCGTATTCTGCCGGAATACTGCTTTTGTACAATCTGAAATCGCGGATAATATCGGGATTGAACGAGGAGAAAAATCCGAAAAGATGAGCGGTATTATACACAGGAATGCCATCCAGAAGAATAAGATTCTGATCCGTGTTGCCACCCCTGACGTTAAAGCCATTCGCACCTTCGCCGACTGTCTGAACCCCGGGCAGCAATAATGCCGCTTTCATAATATCGGTTTCTCCAAACAGTACAGGCAACTGCCGGATGGTTTTTGCATCCAGCTTTTCAATGCCCATCTGCAGACCAGTGATATTTTTCCCCCTTTCGGCAACAATAACGATGTCTTTTAATTCAGTTACCGATTCTTCCATCTGCACGTCCAATCTTCCGTCAGAATATACCTGGAGGCTTATTACCAGATCGTTCATACCAAGCGAATGAAAACGGATGGTATGGACTCCGGGTTTTACAGGAATGCTATAGGCGCCGTTCACATCGGTTGTAACCGGACTTTTTGTATCATCCACAGTAATTACTCCTCCTATGACAGGTTCTCCGGTTGCTCCTGAACGCACAATGCCGCTAATGACGGCATTTTCTCCTCTTACCCGCAATCCGGGCCTTCCGATAACCAGGGTCTTACCCTGGCCGTCCTGTCCTTCCCGGGTCTCTTTTCCAATATTAACCGATGATACCTCTGTTTTTCCCATTTCATAATTAGCCGGATCTAAATAGGTGATTTTTAATTCCGCTTTTTTTTCTGATGATGGAAATATAAAAATCCGTCCGGGCCAGAATTCATCAAATACAAGCCCCGATGAGTTTAAAGTCTTGATCAGAACATCGTTCAATGCCATTTTTCCGTCTGAAAATACAACGGGCAGAGTATCGGCCCATGGGACTGAAAAATACAGGGAGCAACCCGCTTCAGATAACAAAGTACGGTTCAGTTCACCTAACGTTCTGATTTCATTCGTTTTTGCAATCTCATATTTCAGACACTGAGAATGAACAAGCACGGAATGATAAAAAAAGAGAAAAAACAGACAAAGTAATTGCCGGTACATGACTAATCGTTTAGGCGTTCATAATAGGCAATTATCCGGGAAAGGTCCTCGCTGTTATCAATGCGTACAATATTGTTCTGACGCATAAATTGCCTGATTTCCTTTTTTTTATCCTTCAATGCTTGCATCAAATTCTTTCTGTTTTTCAATAAATACAAATCTCCGTCCTTTTTCAGCCAGAATTTGTCTGTTTCGACGAATTCATCGGGAATTCCCGGACTTCCTTTTCTGATATGCTTGGAATATCCGCCCAAAAGCATCAACCTGTTGCTGTGCAGAATTTCGACATACTTAGGCAGAGCAGGCAAATATTTCTGATCCACTCCGGTTTTGACTGCAGGAACAAATTGGTGTCCCGAAAGAAGGACCCGATCATATTCGTCCGGATTCAGACTGATTACGGATGGTTCTCCTTCCGAAAGAATCTGGATGAGCATAACATCCAGGTAGATATCATACCGTAACTGAGCTTCGGGGCAGGTCAATTCGCCCGAGACAATTTCTCCTTTAATCCAGTTTTTTGTAAGGAAAAAAGGGTGCCCTTCCGCAGCCGGATATGGGTAGGTATGCAAACGGCCATTTACGATCAGTATGCAGGGATTCGTGTTTTCAGAACATCCCGATGGTTGTCCGTAACCTTTGGCTGATGCAAGTATAACGAACCCAATGAAACAGACGATCAAGCGTTTCATGCAATAGTAAAGTTGGTTGGTTCAAAGTGCAATGTTACATAATATTTTCATTTTTTGGCGTTAAGGGAAAAAGCCATGTTAACTGTATGTTTATTGATCATAAAAGAGCGAGCAAATATTTCTACGTTGTGTTTTGAAATACAAACATTTTGTATTTTTATAAACAACTAACCTGATTACTAACTTAAATAATGCCTAATGAAGATGAAGAAATGCAAATCTGCAGGAAACAGGTTACTGGGCGGGCTAATCCTGTGGTTAACCTGTGGTAGTTTATTGTTTGGGCAACAATTGGTTACCGGAACCGTAACCGATGCCCAGGACAATTCCCCCCTGATTGGTGCTTCCGTTTATCTGAAAGGTACCACTATTGGTACAACAACCGATGTAGATGGGAAGTATTCGATTCAAACAACTTCTCCGTCCGATGTTATTGTTTTTCAATATGTCGGTTACCAGCCGCAGGAAGTGCAGGTGGGAGATAAAAAGGTTATTAATGTAGCTCTTGCAGTTGAATCGAAACTGCTTGATGAACTGGTTGTCATAGGTTACGGAACCGTGAAGAAGAAAGATCTCACCGGTTCTGTTTCGGTTGTATCAGCTGCCGAACTGAAGAAGTCGAACATGACAAGTTTGGGGTCGGCATTGCAGGGTAGGGCAGCCGGAGTTATCATTTCGAATACGAGCGGTAATCCGGGCGCCAGCGTTTCCATTCGTGTGCGGGGAGTAGGCTCAATCAACCGGGGTGCCCAGCCGTTGGTGGTCATCGATGGCATCCCCGTTGGAACCGGTGGGGGAGCCCTCACCGGGCTTAATCCGGAAGATATTGAATCGGTGCAGGTACTGAAAGATGCGTCTGCCGCTGCAATTTATGGTACAGAAGGAGCTAACGGCGTCATACTTATTCAGACCAAAAAAGGAAGCTCGGGTGCTCCTGTTGTTACTTTTCGCGTGCAATCAGGCTTTGCGCAGCTGCCAAAAAGAATGGATATCCTCAATGCCGATGAATACTGCAATTACTATAAAGCTGCCTATGAGGAGTATAACCGTACCCATCCTCAGGCACCCCGTACCATGCCTCTGGCATATACCCCGGAAAGAAGAGCTGAGTTCGGGAATGTATCCACCGACTGGCAGGACCTGATTACCGTTAATCAGGCATGGAATCAGAATTACTACCTGAGTGCTTCGGGCGGAAATGAAAAGGCAACCTATATGCTCTCAGGAAACTACCTTGAAGAGAACGGAGTTCTTATTACGACCTGGAGAAGAGCACTGAGCCTGAAGGCCAATACAGATTTTAAAATAACCGATAAATTCCGCATCGGCGAGAATATCTCGTTCGGAACTTCTCAGAACAGAAATCAGGCCGACCAGCAGGGAAATCCCTGGGTAACTGCCGCCATTGCTTCTCCTCTTATGCCGGTCTATAATCCTGATGCCCGTGGAGGTTATCAGGGCCCGGATGAATACATCACCGGCACAAATGAAAGAACCAATACCTATGCCGAATTGATGCTCAATAAAAATACCGGTCGCGGAAACAGCTTCTTTTCAAGCTTGTACGCTGAACTGGATCTGCTGAAAGGGCTGACTTTCAAGAATTCTCTGGGACTTATGTACAACAATTCCAGGGGAACAACCTGGAGGCCGGTTTACGATCTTGCACAACGCAGCAATCCGACGAACTTTCTCCAGGAATCCAGTTATGAAGGTACCAAGATTGTATGGGATGAACAGCTGACATACACCAATCAGTTCGGACTTCATAATCTTACAGCAACTGCAGTGCATTCCATGCAGAAATCACACAGCGATTATATCCAGGCCTCCAATGCCAATTTCCAGTATGAGAATCTTCAGGTACTGGGCCAGGGAGATCCTCTCTCGGCCGCTGCTTCTCAGTTTAAAGGCGATGTGCGGTTCGAATCATATCTTGCGCGGGTTCTTTATGACTACAATTCCCGATACTTCCTTACGGCCAGTGTGCGCCGGGATGGCTCTTCCCGCTTCGGGAAAAATAACCGCTGGGGAACCTTCCCTTCAGTATCAGTCGCATGGAAATTCAATGAAGATCTCCTGAAAAGCCTTACCTGGCTCGATATGGCCAAGGTACGTTTCGGATATGGACAGACAGGAAATGCCGATATTGGCGACTACCTCTACGATGCATACATCAGTGGTTCCATGGAGCATGTCTATACTTTGGGTTCCCCTGAAAGAGCTGTTTTCGGAGCCGCGCCGTTTTACAATATCCCTTCCCCCAATGTCAAGTGGGAATCAGTGAATATGACCAATTTCGGAATTGACGTGAATATGTTCGGAAATAAAATCCAGGCATCAATTGAATACTACAATAAATTGCAGGACAATCTTCTGGTTCAGTTACCTCTGCCTCTGATTTCAGGAATGTCAGGGGATGCAACACCTCCCTGGGTTAACCTGGGTAAGATGCATAACCGCGGCCTGGAGGCGCTTGTAACCTACAAGCATTCTGCCGGTAACTTCCGTTACGAAATCACCGGTAACATCACTACCATTTCCAACAAAGTTGATTACCTCCCGGCCGGAGATATTATACAGGACTATAATACCGCTCTGGTTGGCCATGCTATAGGAGCAATTTATGGATATGTTGCCGAGCGAATCCTCCAGGAAAGTGATTTCGTTACCGATCAGAACGGTCATGCGGTGATGAATGCCGACGGTACGTATACCCCTCTCTTCCCGAAACAGCAGGACAGAACCTCTCCCGGTGATATTAAATTTAAAGATCTGAACAAAGACGGTGTTGTCAATGAACTTGACAGAACCCTGATTGGTAAAGTCATCCCCGACCTGGTGTATGGCCTTACTTTTAATGCAACATACAAGGCTTTCGATTTTTCTTTTGCCCTGCTGGGAGAACAGGGTGTTGATGTGTACAATTATTACCGGTCAAGAGCCGGCCTTGCTTCAGGGGATAATACCTCAAAGGATGAAAATAAATTGCGGGAGGTGCTCAACTACTGGACACCCGACAACCCTGTCAAAAACCAGACAAGAATCTCAATTACTGATGAAAACAACAACGGAAGAACCTCTTCATGGTGGATTGAAGACGGATCATTCCTTCGCCTGAGGGACATTCAACTGGGATATACCTTGCCGGAAAACCTGAGCAAAAAACTTTCTATCAGTCGTCTCAGGGTTTATGCCGGAGCTACCAACCTGCTCACTCTTACGAAATATTCAGGATATGATCCTGAAGTGCGCAGTTCAGACATCCTGAATACCAATATTGACGGAGGGAATTATCCCGTTCCCCGTTCGTTTACTTTTGGTGTTACAGTTGATTTTTAATTACTAATTTTGATGTACCATGAAAGCAATAAAATATCTTTTTATTTCTCTCCTGCTCCTCTTCTGGGGAAATTCCTGCTCGGAAGACTTTCTGGATTTGCAGAATCCCAATCAGCTGGCTGAATCAAGTTTTTACAAAACGGCTGATGACTTTGAAAAACTGGCCATTACATGCTATATGCCTATGGCTTTTTCCAATATGTATGGCAGTTCATATCTGGTACTCAACTGGGCTATGGACGATAGGGTCATCCATGAACAGTTCAATACACAGAACCTTCAGTTTGATGCCACCCTTCCCCAGGTGAGGGATATCTATTACGCAATTTATACCGGAATCTACCGGTGCAATCTGTTCTTCCAGAAATATAACGATAAGGTACCTTTGTCAGAGCAGAGGAAGAACTCTATGTTTGGAGAAGTTCATTTCCTGAGGGGATTATATTATTTCTATGCCGGGTTTCTTTTCGAGGTACCTCCTCTGTTAAAGGAACCATATGTTCCCAATACCTATTATCCAAATTCCACGCAGGATTCTATTTACAATTTTGCGGAAGCAGAACTGAAAGAGGCGGTGAATCTGCTTCCCGTGTCATGGCCCTCAACTGAAATAGGCAGGGCTACCAAAGGCGCCGCTCTTGCATTCCTCGGCAAACTTTACCTGTACCGTCAGATGTGGTCGCAGGCTGCCGCAACTTTCAAACAGGTAATGGACCTGGGTGTTTATGAACTCAGCAAGCCGGTTGCACAGGATTCCCTGGATTATGTGTTTGCCTACCTGGCCAACTTTTCAAAAATGGATCTCCCTACAAAAAACGCTGTTTATAAAGCAGAGAACAATAAAGAATCCGTTTTTGAAATTCAGTATTCGACCAAATACACCGACTCCGATGGTCGTGCCGGAAAATACCTCCCGGGACGCAGAACCACCGGTTCTTTCCTTACCTGGTACAATTCCTTTATCAATGGCTTCAAAAACATAGCCATGGATGATAAGAAATTTCCGAATGAATTTGAAAAACCTTCTTCTCACCCGGCTGGCCTTACCCGTGACCCGAGGTATTATGCCACTTTTATCTGGGTGGGCGATACGCTTGACTTCAGGACAAATTCACCCCTCCACAATCAGGTTCTTCAGGTAAGTCAGTTAAATTCCTCTCTGGGCAGCCGTGCCGGTATGAGAAAGTATCTCTATCCTTTCCATACCGAATACGATTTTGCCATGGCTCCTTATGTTGATCCTACTAACTGGCGTTTGATGCGATATGCTGATGTGTTGTTAATGTATGCCGAAGCAAAATTCCGCGAAACGAACGATGGAACCGAACCTACGGCACTGGCCGCTTTCAATGAGGTACGTTCACGGGTAGGATTGGCACCCGTTGCTGCTCTTACAAAACAAGCTTTTATTCACGAACGCGATATAGAATTTGCCTGCGAGCACTCCCGATACTGGGACCTGGTAAGATGGTATCAGAGCGGATGGCTTACCATTGACGAAGTCAGGCAATTTAAACCCTACTTCCAGCCAAGAAACGTCTGCCTGCCTATTCCTCTGGATGAAATTAATAACATGAAAGGCGTTCTCAAACAGAATCCTAAATGGTTAAGTTAACACACCAGAAATTTAATATCCCATGAAACCCATATGTTTTGCACATACAAACACGTTAAAATATAATTTTGTAAAACGTGTGGGTTCCATTATTACCTTCAAAAATTAAAATTATATTATGATGAAAAAGATATTCATTCTTCTCACCGTTCTGCTTGGAGTCTCCATGGGCTGTACCCGTGAACCGGCCGACCTTGAAGGCTTCAATGTAATTGCCGATAATACCGATATTCTGGCAGGAAGTTCTGTTACCTTCACTATCGAAGGGAATGCTGATTTTGTTACCTTTTACTCCGGTCAACCTGGATCTGTGTATGCCAATTATCCCAACGATAAGGGAGAAGTAATCGATCTGAAAGCATCCCGTACAAAAGTGCGAAAATACAATAATCAAGGGCAGTTTACGGCTACCTTCATCGGTGCCAGTTCCGGAAACTGGGGCGAAGAATACAAAACAATTGTTAAGGAATTTGTCATTAATGTTACTGACAACCGTACGGGAATTACTTCGTTCTCAGTATTTACGGGATCATTGGTTAATCAGGTTGAATATAAGGGAGTCATTAATTCCGATTCAAAAACCATAGTGATCAATGTACCTGCCGGAACCAACGTCACGAACCTGAAAACCGCCCTCCTGACCGATTCACCCGATGCCAGGGTGCAGGTTAATGGAGTTGATTTTGTTAATAACTCGAGAATTAACTACACCAATCCGGTTGTCTTTAAGGTTATTGCCCCTAACGGGGATTCTGCCGACTGGACTGTCACTATCATTGTAGGTTAAAAGAGGATAACCATTCGATACGGCCCGAAAGTTTGGCAAAATGACTAACTTTCGGGTCGTTGATTTATTGTATGGCCTAAGCCTTTTATCCAAAATAGAATGGACAAACAAAAACAAAATTTCTTCGAACGCCATCCCGGAATTACCCTTTTTCTTTTTGTCCTTTTTCTGATTGTTTGCATTGATTTTATTTCCGGTTGGCTGTTGATTAAGCCTTCCTACCAGGATTTCAGAACAGAACATTATTTTTATCATCATGGTCTGAGGCCAAATCAGAAATCATTTGGCAGATGGAGTTTTGAAATATATCCGTTTTGTACCAGTTCCCTTGGGTTCAGAGATTCATTGCCCAGAAAGGTACCGAAAAAGAGTAATCTTCATCGTATTCTTATTCTGGGCGATTCGCACAGTGAGGGCGTTGATGTCTCATTTCGGAATTCCTTTGCGGGAATTCTCGCCTCCAAAGCTCCCGGCTATTCAGCTGAAGTTCTCAATGCTTCCGCGGTTAGTTACAGCCCCAAAATTTACTGGCTGAAATTAAAATATCTGCTGGAAAAGGAAAAACTGCATGTTGATGAGGTATTTATCCTGATAGATATTTCAGATATCCAGAATGAACTGGTTTATGAGAGATTTAACCCGGTGCGCTTTAATGATCTTATGAATGGCTGGATTCATTTTAAAAACTTCTTAAAAAGAAATTCATTTCTCTTTCATTCCTTAAGTGCAATCCATCAGGAAAGTGGAAAAAAAAGGTTTTATTCTATGATCCACTTTCCTGGAACGGAAACCGGCGGGAAAAGAATATCAGAAACCATGTCGGCTGATCTCTATTACTCTTTGTTTACGCATTTTGATGATAATGTTCTCCTGGCTAATCCTCGCTTTCACGGAGTGGGAGATTGGCTTTATGAACCAGATTTCCATGAACTGGCTATCAAAGGCATCCGACTTGGACAAGACAATATTTTGAAAATAAAACAATTATGCGATAGGTTCCACATCCAACTTACCATTTCCATTCACCCCTGGCAGAGCCAGATCAGAAAACGGCAAGCCTTTGATGAATATTCGGCATTATGGAAAGACTTCGCTTTCCGGAATCATATCCGCTTTGTTAATATCTACCCTTTGTTTATAAACGAAGAGAATCCTGAAATAGTAATCAATAAATATTATATACGTGACGATAACCATTTTAATGAGTTCGGTCATGAACTTGTTGCCAGATTTCTTGAGCCTCTCGTTTTTGCAAACTGCAGAAAACATGAATAAGTCAGCAATATACTCATCATTACCCATAGAATGCAGATCGGTTATTAGATTAACAGCAATTGTTCTCAACCTGAAATTTATGTTGATAAGGGTATTTCATTCTTTTAATTGTCATATGAAAAACGCTGCTGTTTCATTTTTCATCTTGCCTGTAATCATGATATCGTGCAAAAAACCGGTGATGCTGAAAGAAATTGATCGTGCGTATCAGACTCCGGGTAATGCTTACCAGATGGCTGTGGCAATTGGAGAGTATGTTCATCAATATCCTGATGATAAAGTCCTTGCCGAAAAGTTTATTAAATACCTGTATGAAAAGGGATACTTCAGGGAAAGCCTTCACCTTGCACAATCTGTGCTTCAACGGAATCCGGAGGATGGTACGGCATGGTTCTATTCTGCCCAGGCGTATTCTGCTCTTTATCGTTTTCCGGAAGCTGAAAAATGCTTTACCCGTCTGATGAAGCAGAATTCTTCTGATAATGCCATTTATAATGCGTACAGAAAATTTCAGGTACGAAAAAGGATCTTTGGTTCAGTTGCTTCCCTCGACAGCCTTATTTCCCTTACGAATTCCGACTCCCTCTACAGAAAACGTGCTGATCTGCTGCTAACCGCAAATGAGGTGAATGCCGCCCTGTCGGATTATCGCTACTACCTCGGCAGGGTAAGTTTCGATGCAGACGCCTTACTAAACAAGTTCCGTGCTGAAATGATCAGCCGGCAATACGATTCAGCCGGGGTAACGGCTTTAAGGCTTAGTCAGGCAAAAAAGGAAAAACAAGTGTTTGCAAGGTTTGCGGAACTTGTCCCCCAGGCCAGGGAAGCAGATGAGAAAATTGATAAAAATCCGGGACATCCCGATGGATATGTCGAAAAAGCCAGAATTCTTCTTTTGCTCCGGTTTGAACAGGAGGCCATTGATAATCTCCTTACGGCTGTTTCTCTTAAACCCGCTGATCCTGCCCTGCGCTTCAAACTCGCACTGGCTTATCAGGTTTCCGGACAGGAAGACAAAGCCAGAGAACTGCTGAAAGAATTGCAGGCCCAGGGAATTAAACTCCCGGAAGAGTTGCGAAAAAAGATGAAAATGGAATAGATGCAAGAAATTTTTTTATTTATTTTTAACCAATTAACCAACCCTTAAGAACCAAAACACCTATGAAAAATTTCTGGATTGTTCCTTATGCAGTCCTTCTGCTGAAAGCCATCAGAAGTCCTGTTCTTTCGGCGTTTTTCTTTCTGGTGATTCCCGCATTTCTCTATGGCCAGCCTTTTCCTGTTACCGGAAAAGTCACCGATAAAAACACCGGAGAACCTTTGCCGGGAGCCACAATCAGTCTGAAAGGCACTACCCGGGGAACGATCACCGATGAATCAGGATCCTATACCATCACGGTAAATTCACCTGAGGATGTTCTGGTGTTTTCCTTTGTCGGTTATGCAACACAGGAAATCAAAGTCAGCAATTTGCGGGTCATTGATGTGGAATTGAGTGCCGGTACTTTTGCTATGGACGAACTGGTAGTGGTTGGTTATGGCGTTCAGAAAAAATCGGATCTCACCGGTTCCGTGGCCGTCGTTGATGTGAACGAAATGCAGAAAAGCCGTTTTACTACTCTCGATAAAGCCATTCAGGGGCGTTCTGCAGGGGTATATATATCCCAGACATCGGGCAAACCCGGTGCAACAGCCTCCGTAAAAATCCGCGGAATAGGCTCCATCAACCGAACCTCGGAACCGCTTTATGTTATTGATGGCATCGCTTCGGAATACGATGACATCCTGAATTCAATCAACCCGGCTGATGTGGAATCCATTCAGGTTCTCAAAGATGCCTCCGCCCAGGCAATTTATGGCGCCAGAGCAGCAAACGGTGTTATCATCATTAATACTAAAAAAGGCAAATCTGGCAAACCAGTGGTAAATTTTTCTGCCGATTACGGTCTTTCAACCATTGCCCGTCTGTATGATGTTATGGATGCTGATCAGTATTCCGAATTTATGGGTATGGCCTGGACGAACTATGCAAAGCGAAGAAACATTCCCGATGCCCAGAATCTTTATCTTACCGTTTATTCAAAAGAAGCCAGGGAAGCTCATGGAAACGGAGCTACCAACACCGACTGGCAGAAGGAACTTTCCCAGGTGGGGAAGCGAAATTCCTATGATCTCAGCGTATCAGGGGGCAATGATTACGGAAATTATTTCATTTCGGGCAATTATTTTAACGAAGAGGGAATTATGATTGCAACCGGTCTGGAGCGGTTTTCCCTTCGTGCCAATTCCGATTTCAAAATCGGTAAGAGAATTAACCTGGGCGAAACGATTGCGCTCAGCCGGATGAACCTGAACGATCAGGCACATTATGGGCAGGGGAACCCATGGCCCACCGCCACCGTCGCATCTCCTCTGATGCCCTTGTACGATCCCATGGCTCCCGGTGGTTTCGGAGGACCTGTCGATAGCCTAACTGCCGCCAATGAACGAACAAATCCCGTGGCCGAGCAGATCCTTAATGATAACAGAAACATAACCCAGGACGTGATTTCCTCTGTCCATATGGATGTCGAAATCTTCAAAGGATTCAAATATGAAATCAGGTTCGGGCTGAATTACAGGCTCAATAAAGTACGCCAGTGGTCGCCGGTTTACAAACTCGGCAACATGGGTCTCCGCGATAACCTGGTGAATTCCCTTTATGAAGGCCGAACCGATTCACGAACCTACCAGATTCATAACCTGCTTACCTACACCAACAGCTTTGGAGAACATCATTTTTCCCTTCTGGCAGGCCATGAGCGCTTCGCCGTAGATAACGACTATATCGGAGGGAAAAAGACCAATATCCCCAATGAACTCGTACAGGTGCTTGACCAGGCAACCACAGTGGCAAACTTTGGCGGCAGTAAAAGCCAGCATCGGATTGCTTCGTACATTGGACGTATTAATTACGATTTTAAAAACCGGTACTTTTTCACTGCCAGTGTGCGTGTTGACGGTTCATCCCGCTTCGGTCCCGTCGGTGGACGTTACGGTACGTTTCCTTCCTTCTCCCTTGCCTGGAAACTGAACGAGGACTTCCTGCAATCCGTTCAGCAGATCAGTCTTCTGAAACTGCGATTGGGATGGGGCCAGACCGGAAATGAAAATATCGGTGACTATCAGTACCTCGACCTCATGGATCCCTTGCAAAACAGCCGTTATGTGTTCGGCGACCCTCAGAAAGTAGTGCTTGGCGGTTCCATTACGTCTTTTCAGGCAAATCCAAAGATCAAATGGGAAGCAGCCGAGATGTACAACGTGGGTTTCGACCTGAATCTGTTTGAAAACAAACTCCAGCTAACAGCCGATTACTATGTGAAAAACCAGAACGATATGCTCGTTCAGGTGCCCATCTCTGTCATTTTCGGAAAACGCGTAAACTATGGCTCCGGACTTGCTACCGTGGGGACATGGGACAACCTCGGCAAAGTCCAGAACAGAGGATTTGAAATGAATGCTTCGTACAGCAAAAAGGAAGGTTCGTTTACCTACACGGTTAGCGGTAACCTGACAACCATGAAGAACAAAGTAATTGATGTAGGAGCGGGCGACATCATTTCCGATCCTGCCTATACCATCACAACCAACGGCCATACCATTGGAAGCCTTTATGGTTATGTTGCCGAGCGGATTCTCCAGATCGATGATTTCGTTACCGATGATCAGGGAAATCTGGTAAAGGATGCTAAAGGAAACTACATCCTGAAACATGCATTTCAGCAAAGCGGAACTTCACCAGGCGATCTGAAATACCGCGATCTGAACCGCGACGGAGTCATTAACGACCTTGACAGAACCATTATCGGCAAACCTTTGCCTGATTTTATCTATGGTCTGAATTTCGATGCCGGATACAATATTTTCGACTTCACCCTGTTTCTGCAGGGCATGAGCCGTTTTCAGGTTTTTAACGATCAGATGCGTGATATAGGAATCGCAACAGACCGCTATTCCAAAGATGAAAATAAACTGGTTGATGTTCTCCATGCATGGACACCGGAAAACCCTTCTACAACCATGACCCGTGCCGATGTGGAAGACGCCAACAACAATTCCCGTATTTCTTCCTGGTTTGTAGAAGACGGAAGTTTCCTTCGCATAAAAACTGTTCAGGTCGGCATTAACCTTCCTTCAAAATGGATTAACCGTTACAATATCAATGCCTTCCGGATATATTTCAATGCCAATAACCTCTATACCTTCACCCGATATTCAGGTCTTGATCCGGAAGTGGGCTCCAAAAACCCGCTTTTAAGTGCGGTTGATATCGGATTTTATCCCATACCCCGTTCTTACTTTATGGGAATCCAGGTTAGTTTTTAACATTCGAAAAATTCCGGAACTATGAATACCTTGCTGAAAAATGTTTTCCGAATTGCCCTGATAAGCCTGCTGTGGACCGGATGCGACGATAAGTTTCTCGACATCACTCCCCAGAGCAATATTACAGAAGCAAACTATTACAAAACCCAGCAGCATGCCATTGAAACCATTACGGCATGTTACGACCCTCTCAAGCATCCTGCTTTCTTCAATATCGACTTTTTTGCCCTTTTTGAATCTTTCAGTGACGAAGCCGTTCATGAACAGGCTAAACTTGAGCATTTCATCATCGATGCTTCCGATGATATGGTAAGAATGCTGTACACTTACCTTTATAAAGGGGTTTACCGCTGCAATATGGCTTTTGAGAAAATTCCGCCCATTCAGATGGATGAAAACCTCAAGAAACGATTGCTCGGAGAAGCTTATTATCTGAGGGCTTTTTACAATTTTTATCTTACGGTTCTTTATAATCAGCCTCCCCTGGTACTTTCCGTACCTAAAGACATTAAAATTCAGTTGCCCAATACTCCCAGGGCAGAATTTTACAAACAAATCATTACGGATCTTGAAAAGGCTATTGATGCACTGCCTGAAAAAAGCCAGTACCCGTTAACCGACATGGGGAGGGCTACCAGGGGAGCCGCAAGAGCTTTGCTTGGCAAAACCTATCTTTACAAAGCATCGTACAGCCCTGATGCTGATATCCGAAATGACCTGACCAAAGCGGAAAAATACTTCCTTGACGTGGTCAATTCAGGAGAATATGCCCTGAGCCTTCCGCGCATCAATGATTCCCTTAATTATGTCTTTGCCTATTTATGTAACTTCAGCTCTCTTGACCTGAGCACACCCGCCGGAAGTTATAAAAGCGAAAACAACATTGAATCTCTTTTCGAAGTTCAATTTCACCATGGTGGGTGGGAAAAATGGGAAGGCGGCTGGCAGGCCGACGGTTCTCTTACCTCCCTGTATTTTGGTCCGAATTCTTATCGGAACCTTGTTCCTACCCTTAAGTTTGTGAACGAGTTTGAAACGCTTTCGTCCCACCCGGCTGGCCTGCACAGGGATCCGCGTTTATATGCCACCGTTTATCAAACAGGAGATACAATTGTCTATACCGATCCTTCGCGTATGGCGCCTGAGCCATGGAAAGACAAGGTGCATACCAACTCCAATATTACCCAGGGGTATGGATGGAAAAAGTATTTCTACCCGGCTCACGTCGGCCCCGATGGATTCCATAACGACCCCAATAATCTTCGTATCATCCGTTATGCCGACGTTCTTCTGATGCTCGCCGAAACAGAACTTCTGCTGGGGAATGAACCTGCCGCCCGCGGTTATCTTAATCAGGTGCGTTCCCGGGCTGGACTCCCGGCAAAAAGTTCCGTTACGAAAGATGATATTATTCATGAACGCTGGGTCGAGCTTGGTTTTGAATGGTCGCGCTGGTTCGACCTTGTCCGATGGTCCATTCGCGAACCCAAGTGGATTACAAATATTGAAACAATCCTCGACGGATTCAAAGCGGGCAAAAATGAATTCCTGCCAATTCCTATCCGCGAAATTGATTTGATGGGAGGAAAGCTGTTACAAAATCCCGGATGGTAAGCCTGTTCTGAAGTTGCACCATCCGATGACGGTTACTCTGGTTATACGACAGATACAATGATTCTGCACAACAGGAACTTTCATTTTGCTCTTCTCACTTTTGCCCTTTTCGGGAGCGGTTTTGCTTCTATGATCTGCCAGCTGGCCTGGATTAAAGAACTTCAGCTTCTTTTTGGAACGTATATAGTTCCTGTTGCCATCGTAACTGCCGTCTTTTTGCTGGGCCTTGCCCTGGGAAGTTACCTGTCGGGAAAGCTGGCCGACCGGTTTTTCCGTCCCGGCTTTTTTTTGATTTCAGCTTTTTATTTACTGGCACTCTATGTTCTTTTGCTATCCTGGTTGATTCCCCACCTGCGTAATTTCTATTATCAGAGTACTGTTCATCTGTACGACAGGATCTGGTTACTGCAATTGTTCCGCGTACTGTTTGCCATGCTGGTGCTGCTGATTCCCACGGTTTTAATGGGTACTTTTCTCCCGCTTGCAGCCAAAGCAGGAATTGATAAGACCGAAACCATACGCAACAAAACGGCCCAGCTCTATGGAATGAACACCATTGGAGCCGCTGGCGGTTTGTTGACGGCCGGTTTTTTTATTCTGGGAAAACAAGGTATCCATGCCGCGTATTCAATTGCCGCAATTATGTATCTGGCTGTTGGAGTTTTGCTTACGGCCTTGCCGTTGATTTCCGGTGCTCAAAATACGCCTGTTCAGGATGCTCAGAGACCATTGGAAAAAATAAAATGGCCGGCCGGATTCATCCTTCTGGTATTATTCATTGACGGGTTCTGTATGATGGGGTATGAAATTGCCTGGACCCGTTTGTTGCTTAACTTCTCCTACGAAAAGACGGTGTATTTTGTTGCCGTTATTATCGCATCCCTCATCATTGGTTCCGGCCTTGGAAGTCTTTTGCTTTCCATACGGAAATGGAAATCAGAATCCATTACACTCCTTTTTGCCTGGTTGCCTGTGGCTGCCGCCTTGACAACCTTTGCCGTACTCCTGGTATTTTTAAATTTCTCCCCTGAATGGGTCAGGGAAAGGGTTAATTATGTTGCATGGAATGATGTTTTCCTGAACGAATATCTGCCGGTGTTGATCCTTCTTGCCATACCCGCTATCCCGATGGGAATGATCATGCCTGCAGCGGCATACTTGTTAACCCGTGAACTGAAGTGGCTTGGTCGCAAAATAGGGTTAATCGGATGGATTAATACGGCAGGCTCTGTTGCAGGATCATTGCTTGCCGGCCTGCTCCTCATTCCCCTAATGGGTGTGGTTCGGTCATTTGCCCTTCTTCTGGTGTTCAATCTGTTTTCGGGTCTTTTTCTTCTTGGATATCAGCGATGGGAAAAAATACTCATCGTTTGGATTGCTTCCCAGGTTCTTGTTTTTTTCCTCCCCCTCGGCAAGATACTGCCTTCCCTGATTCAATCGTACTATCCTGACGATCTGCTGATGGCATTCAGGGAAGGCCCCTCGGCCACGGTGACCGTGCACAGAATTCCTTCCGGGGTTGAAGCATTGAGCATCAATGGCGATAAAACCGCATTTACATCAGTAGAGGATCTTAGAGTGCACAGGACTCTTGCAGCTCTCCCGATGGCCTATTGCCCGCAATTTACCAATGCACTGGTAATTGGTTTCGGATTGGGAGTTACTACCGGGGTACTTGCTGAAAAGAACGATGCCTTTGTTACGGTTGTGGATCTGAGTCCGGAAGTTTTTGCCTTTGCCGGACATTTTAAGGACGTAAATCATGATGTAATTTCACGAAAGAATGTAACTAAGATTACCGACGACGGCCGCAGTTACCTTTGTCATTCCGGAAAAAAATTCGATATTATCACTTCCAATGCTGTCCATCCAAGGCTGAGTTCCGGCTTATACACGGAAGAATTTTACAGGCTCTGCAGAATGAAATTAACTTCCGGGGGTGTGTTTTGTCAGTGGATTCCGACCAACTGGCTGAGCCTGCCGGAATTCAAATCCCTGATACGATCATTTACCAATGTATTTAGTCATTGCAGTCTTTGGTTCATCACCCGCTCCCATACCCTGCTTCTCGCGACACCTCATCCGGCCGATTTATCGGCAGAACGGTTCCGGAATCTCTTTTCTGATGAACAACTGGCAGAAAGTCTGCAGGAAACAGATCTGACGAACCCTCCCGCCATGGCTTCCCTCTTCCTTATCCGGGATGAAGACTTACGGGATATGACCACGGATGCTGCCACCAATACGGATAATCTGCCTCTAGTTGAATACAGCCGTGAAATCATGATGAAACCCAACCCGGAAATCCTCAATAACATTCTGGAAAAAATTTCTCCGGTTTCAGCTCTGGATTGCACCGATACCCTGAACAGCGGACAAAAGGATTTGTGGATGAAAGAAGTTCAGGCTCAAAGAGAACAGATTGTACAGCAAATAGTATTTTATCTTAAGACTTTTGGAATAGATTACCGGAAATGAAAAAGCCCCGTTATTCGGATGCCCTTGTTCTTGCATTGTCGTTGCTTGCAGGTGTTGCCTTAATGATCTGCCAGATAGTCTGGCTCAGAATGCTGGGTCTTTTCTTTGGCCTGCATATTTTTTCGGTGGTATCAACTCTGGCATCCCTGATGGGGGGAATGGCTTTGGGAAGCCTGATTGCAGGTAGATTCGCCGATCAAAAGTCTCCTTTGATTGTTTTTTCTCTTTTGATGGCACTTACCGCTGTTTTTGCGTTAACAAGCCCCTGGTTTCATACCGTTCTGAAAACAATCAATTCTGATTGGCTGCGGCATTTTCAGCCAGGCTCGGCCGGCCTGGTTATCGCACGTTTTTTCCTTTCATTGCTGATATTGCTTATCCCTTCATTTTCCACAGGCGCTATAATTCCTTTGCTGTCGCGTATTTATCTCCGGGCTCACAGAATTGGATCAGGAATTGCCCTGGTTTCGGCTGCCAGCAGTGTCGGTTCGCTGGCAGGTGCTTTTATCACAGGCTTCTTTTTGATTCCAACTATTGGTTTGCAGAATTCCCTTTACCTCTCTTCGATTATTGCGTTCGTTTGTTTTGCGGCCGCTCTTATTGGTTTTTTTGTCCGGATAGATCAATCTGTCCTTTCCGGAAATTCACCTGTTCATCTTGCCTTTACCCCTGTTCCTGAAATTCCCCGGTGGATCATTTGGCTTATATTGTTTGTCTCCGGATTTACCATAGTGGGTACCGAAGTACTGTGGAACCGTGTAATGATCGAATTTTCGTACGATAAATCCACCTATGTATATGTTGTCGTGTCTATGGCATATATTGCAGGAATGCTGTTGGGAAATATACTGGTCCGGCAGCGATCCGATGGCGCCAATCCAGGGAGGTTGCTGGGAATTTTGCTGATATTGTGGGGCCTGGTTTTCTTTCTTCAGCTTGATGTTGCCAGCTACCTGTTTCCCCGTATGATGCAACACCGTTCGTTAGTTGCCTCATGGCTTCATGTGGCCGGAAAGGAATATCTGATGATGTTTCTGCTGCTCATTTTCCCAGCCGTGTTTTCAGGAATGGTTTGGCCTCTGGCGGCAGGAATCTGCGTGAGAACTTCCGGAAAACCGGGAACTTCAGTTGGATTTGCCGCATGCATCGAAATGGCAGGTTCCATGGCAGGAGCTTTCCTTCCCCTCCTCTTTTTCCTTCCTCGCATAGGGTCTGTTAATACATTAATATGGCTGGGAATTTTACCGGTTTTTTGCGGCATTCTTCTTTTATTGCGTAAACCTATCCTTGCCCCGAAAAGACGACTTTTGCTTTTTATGTTTTCCCTGGCTCTTTTTCTGCCTGTTCTTTATTTTCTGCCCAGGGATGTTCGTTTTAAATCACGGATCGGAAAACGTCCGGGTGAACAACTCCTTTATTATAAAGAAGGTATTGCAGGCACTGTATCGGTACACGCCTATCCTCTTGGTTTTATGGCCATGTCCATTAACGGGTCATTGTACGCATATACCACCGGTGAAGACCTGCGTTCGCACCGTATGTTAAGCTATCTGCCCTTTGTTTATCGTTCTGACGCAAATAAGATCATGGTTGTTGGATTAGGGATGGGAGTAACTGCTGCTTCCTTCCTTCAAAAAGGTATTGACCGTATTGATATTGCTGAAATATCGGATGAAGTCGCCCGGGTTTGCCGAACACTTTTCTCCGGACTGAACAGGGAAGTGCTTTCTGACAAACGTTGCAGGCTTATCAGGGAAGACGGACGCACATGGCTTTCTGCCATGCCGGGTCAATACGATATCATTACCTGCGATGCAACGCATCCCCGTTACGGCAATAATCTCTATACCTCCGAATTCTTTGCTGCATGCAGGAATGCTCTTTCCCAGAATGGAGTCATGTGTCAGTGGATGCCTGTTAACTGGATTTCTGAAAAAGAATACCAGGGTGTTTTGCATTCATTCCTCAGCGCTTTTCCCTATGTCCACCTGTGGTATGTGAACCGCGGAGTCACTCTCGCAGTCGGCTCCGGGCTCCCTCTTAACCTTCGTGGAAATTCTATAGCTGACCTTTTTGCCGATGACAGAACCAGAAATGATCTGGAAGAAACCGATATACGTTCCCCGGAAGAATTTCTGGCACGATACCTGTGCAAGGAAGAAACTCTGTTGCAATATGCTGGCACGGTTCAGCAAAATACCGACAATCATCCATGGGTGGAATATGGCCGGAGAATCAGCATGGCGCCCAACAGCCAGATTCTTAGATATTTTGTAAAATGTATCGAAAGAAACAAAAGAAATATTCCTCTAACGGATTCTTCAAAAATCATCAGTGAAAAAGAATGGAGATATGCGATTGAAAACCTTATCGATGAGCTGAAATCTGAAATCAACCTGCATTTGCAGGAGAAGACTATAGATGTTGATAACTGAACAGGGAAAATTTTGTTTTTATTAAAAAAATATATATTTTTGATTTTGTTAACAGACCAAATTATTAATTAAAACCTAAATCCTATGAAGAAAACATTTACGTTATTCTTTGCATTGCTGTTTTCTGGCGCATTGTTTGCCCAGATTGGTCCCTCCTGGTGGCAGATGCTTCCGGAAGACTGGCAAACCAATCCTTACCACAGGGATACGGTTACCATTGCCAAGGTTTCCGACACATTCGAAGATGATTTCAATTCTCTTGACGAAATGTGGGGCTACGTGACCGGTGCAACTTTTGCCGACAGGGTAACGGTTATTCCTATTAACAATTTAACTGCCGGTGCAGAACAGGTAAAAGATCCTGCTGACCTTACGGCCCATGGAATTGTTTTATGGAACAACAACAATCTTTACTTCCTGTTCAAGGTGGAGGATGATGAAATCCATGCTTCCGACCGCATTGAGATGCACCCGGCTCCTTACGTAGGGCCTTATAATCCGGGACGGACGATATATCCTGCCGGATTTGATGCAGGACCCAATACTACACCGGATGATCCTTATGACTATGATTTCTGGGGAAGAAATATCCCGGGGCCTGAATATGTTCAGATGGCCATGTACGGGAGCTGGACAGAAGCCGGTGCCTATAAATCAGAATGGGTACTTCAGTCGGGTACCGACCTTCATCCCCCTGCTCCAACTTATACTCTCAAGGGCCCCGATAAGGATACCCTTGGCGATGTTGTAATGGGTTCCATTCCGGAATCATGCGCTGCTATTTTCGAAACGAAAACAGATGGCTATTACTTCCTTGCCATCGTTCCATTGACAGTATTCCATGGCGCCTATGAAGGGAAAAAACCCAATCCGACTGACTGGACCGAGATGTCAGTTGCTCTGAAGGTGGATGATATGGATTCGGACAATCAAGATGGCCCGGATGATAATTCTGATCCTGACCGTTCCGAAGCATGGGGCGCTACAGGTTCTAACGATGCATATTGGGCTATTGGTTTCTATGGCGGTGTAGGACTCTTCGGATTCCAGGCACTTGGAGTTGATAACATCAAGGTTAACCCATACAAAGCCTATGTTTCTGCCGGCAACCTCGTTATCGACAGAGCCAGCGAGCTCCGGAATGTTTCTGTGTTCAGTGTCACCGGCGCCCAGATGCTTAGCGTAAATAATCCTTCCAGAACCATTAACCTGAATAACCTGTCAAAGGGTGTTTATGTGGTCCGCTTCACCGATCGCAGCGGAAACAATTTTGCTCAGAAAATTGTGAAATAACTTATTACCTGACTTTTTAAGGGAGACTTCAACAGTCTCCCTTTTTTTTATTGCTTTTTCACAATTCCCGCCAATTTATCTAAATTTGCCATACCTGATTATTAACTAAAATCATACAGTATGAAACGAAAACTACTTCTGCTGGGAGGAATATTTTCATTTCTCCTTCTCAGCCTGAGTTCCTTAGCGCAGAACACCCAGCTTGACCTGAATTTTGATGATGGTCAGCCACGGTTTGTTGCCATCAACGCGAACTCAGGGGATCCTTCTTTTACCCTTTCTGTAACCGGAGGCATTCTGAAAATTGCTGTAAATAAAAAAGTTAACGACTGGTCTTTCCTGCAGCTCTGGAATCCCAACCTGAACATGGCCAGTTTGCCAAGCTTGCAGTTCCTGTTGAAATCGGACGTGGCAACTACCATGTATGTAAGGTTTAAGTCGGCTAAGCTCAGTAACCCTGCTGAAGATACACAGATTGAACTGGCGCATGCTTTGACCCCCGGTGACTTCACCTATTATTATTACGATCTTTCATCCCTGATTGCAGGCAACTCTGATTTTAATCCGGGCCTGGTAAAGGAAATTCAGATTGATATCTCCAATGGATGGACAAACAGCACCTCGGGAAATGTATGGCTTGATTATTTCCGGGTCGGATATGCCCAGCAGGTGCCCTCATCAGGAAACGGCTTCATGCAACGGTTCAATTCCGGAATGCCTTCGGGTCTTGCGTCAACAGCCGACCATACCCTGAATATCAGCGGTCAGGCCCTCCAGGTGAATGTGAACCGTAATCAGCGCTGGGTGGGATTCGATTATGACCTGGGTGCATCGTACAACATTTCTTCCAAACCGTATCTTAATATGAAGGTGAAGGCCGATCAGGATATGGTAATGCAGGCCTTTCTGATCGATGCCGACGGTAAGGGATATCAGGTATCCCTTGTTGGCGGACAATATAATTACAATGAACTGGTAGGTTCGGGAAGTGAATACCGGCGGGCCCGTGTATTTAAAAGTGCCGGATTTAACGATGTGTGTTTCGATTTTACCGGAGCCACCATTATCGATCTCACCCGGATTGCCAAAATAAAAGTTATTGCCAACGGCACGGCGCTCACTTTCAATGGACGGTATTTTATTGACGATCTGGCGTTGGGAGATTCAGCCCGTCGTTTTGCCAATGTGGGACAAATTCCTGATTACCACTTTTATGCGGGTAATCAGGCTCAGCTGACAATCCTTGTGCCGGAAGTTGCCAATGCCGATCATCTTGAACTATCTTCTTCCACTCTCCTGAGCAATATCCAGATTGACCCGGTTACCTATGAAGCACGGGTGGAAAACGGAAAACCTGCTACCTATGGCTATTCCAGAATCCGCTTTAACCTGAACGGTACCACCGGCAGTGAGCAATTAACACTTACTGCTGTGGGCAAAACGGGATTTGAAAACAACGAGGTTCGCTTTAATGTCATTGTTTCCGGTAATATGCCGCCTACTATCAATCCGGTCGACAGCATGGTGGTCAAAACCGGGAAGGAATATTCTGTGAAGCTAACCGGAATCACTGATGGCGACAGAGATATAGAACAAAATGTGGTGCTGAGGGCATATGCAGACAATAGCGCGGTGACAGGCAATCTGCAGACCGTTTATACTTCAGGATACCGCAGCGGATGGCTGAAATTTACCCCTCAGAGTGCGGGTACTGCTCATATTACGGTATATGCTGTTGACAGCGAAAATGACTCAACCGGAGTTGCATTTAAAGTAATGGCATACGCCAGCCTGAATAATCCTCCGGCTGTGGCTGATATTGCCAGTTTTAGTGTGCTGAACAGTGCTGGTCAGCAGGTGCTTAAACTGCATGGCATATCCGATGGAGACAATAATACCCAAACGCTTACCATTACGGCAGTTAGTTCTAATCCTGCTGTAATTCCTGATCCCGTTATAGTTTACAACCAGGGTGATTCAACGGCAGAGCTTAGATTTACTCCGGTGGCAGGACAGCACGGAAAGGTTACCATTACCCTTACATTGGCCGATAACGGTGGAACTGCCGAAAATGACGGAGATAAAACCACTGTGAAAACCTTTGAAATCGAATCACTGGTACCTCCTGTGACGGAATACGAAATTGACCTGAACGATCCGAACATTCTCAGCCGCTTCAGTCCTGAACAAAACGGTGTGATCTATTTCCTGGCGGTGGTCGATACCCTCGGTGAAAAAGCCCTGCGGATAACCTTTAAAAATAAATGGACCTACGGAGGAATCTGGCTGCAGTTGCCCATGGAACTAGACCTGAGCGGGATGCCGGTCGTTTCCTATGAGGTATTTTCAAAAGATAAATCAACCTGGCACTGGAATTACCTCTATGATGCCCTGGGCACCGACGGCAACATCAATCGCAATATCCAGAACAGCAGTCAGCATCAGTACGAAGTTACGGCCAATGCATGGAAGACGCTCAGCTTTGATTACAGGCATCCGGGAGATTTAAACAACAGCGAAGGAAATCCGATTGAAATCCGCCGTATCAATGCCTTGCTGATCAATTTGCATGATGCCAAACCGAGCTGGCCTTTCACCAATGCATCAGGTGTTGTGTACTACCGGAAAATACGCTTTGGAACAAAAGCATCGTATGAACCTCTTGTGCCTGATGTTACCATTGACCCCGTTGCGCCTCAGAATGTTTATGCGGGCTCAGGCCAGCATACTCTTACTCTTACTGGAATCAGCGATGGAAAAGGAAATCACGGCAATGTGACGATTGCCGCTGCAAGCTCCAATACGTCTCTGATGCCCAATCCGTCTGTGTCTTCAGCCGATACAACAGGAAAAGCTACCCTGACTTTTGTTGCCGGAAACGCGGGTACAGTTACCGTCACATTGAATGTGTCCGCTCAAGGATCGAATTCGAAAACCCTGACGTTCAAGATTAATGTCATTTCTTCCGATCCGGCCCAGCAGATTCACTTCTCCATCGACAGGTCACAGAAATTCCAGACCATCAGAGGATTTGGTACCTTCCAGACCGAGCCACGCCTGATTGATGTTTATACGGCAATGGGATCCTCAGCTGTCCGTATCGGAATCATCGGCAATCAGTGGGAGCCGGTAAACGATAATGAAGATCCCAATGTTATGAATATGGCCGGCTTTAATTACAATGCCTTCAACTGGGATTATTTCAGGTCGCTTAAAGAAAGAGGCGTTCAGACTTTCATTATTACCTCATGGAGTCCGCCGGCATGGATGAAGCGTAACCTGAGCCTCGACCACAGAGAAGAAGCGCAGGAATGGGAAAAAACAGATAATATCCTCGATCCCGTTTATTATGAAGAGTTTGCAGAAAGCATGGCTGCTGTAGTAAAGGCCTTCAAGGAAGAAGCAGGGATAGATATTACAGCCATTGGTTTGCAAAATGAGCCGTATTTCAATGAGCCCTATCCTTCAGCAATACTGAGTGGTCCTAAATTTGCTGAACTTATTAAGATTGTGGGTGACCGGTTCCACCGTGAGGGGCTTGACCATGTTGGATTTTATATGCCCGAACAGGTTTTCGGAATTGGCTGGGGAGACTACAGCAATGAAGGATATCTAGCCGCAGTGCGCGCTCTGCCCGATGCTGACAAGTACACTACTGTATTTGCCGTTCACGGATACGACGGAACAGGAATAACCCCCGGTTTCCCCTCGTATTCAAATTGGTCGAATCTCTACAACCTTGCTATTCAGGAACCCAATCCCAAAGAGATGTGGATGACCGAAACGCATATTGCCTATACAGGCTGGTCAAGCGCTATGTCACTGGCCGGAGCTCTGCACGGATCGCTCATTGCCGGTAACATTACCCTCTGGACTAACTGGAGCTTTGAAGACATGCAGCTTACCTCAAATGAGCCCAATCTGTCCTATTACGTATCCAAACAGTTCTTTGCCCATATCAAACCCGGAGCTGTGCGCGTATATACATCTCCCGAAATCGGCGATTTGATGGGTTCGGCATACGAAAATACCGATGGTTCATTCACTCTGGTAATGATCAACAAGGGATCATCTCCGATACGGGTGCGACTGGTAGGCGCCGGCCTGCCCCTGAGCTATCAGGTGTTCAGAACCTCGTCAACAGAAAAACATGTCGATGCAGGAGTTTATCAGGTTACCGACGGAGCCCTCATTTTGCCGGCCAGCAGTGTATCTACTCTGGTTTCTTCCCAGATGCCGGCGTTAGCTCTTGGCCAGGTTGCCAATGTGAAGGTGGCAAAAAATTCAGGGGAAGCAACGGTAACAATCCCCGGAATTTCTGATGCCAATGGCCAGATTGCCGGATTGACCCTTACGGCCGAAAATGACAATCCATCGCTGTTCAGTCAGTTTGAGATTTCGGCCATCAATCCCGATCATTCTGCTGCTCTCAGTTTTACCCCGGCACAGGATCAGACCGGTTCGGCCAAAGTAACATTGACTTTGCGTGATGATCAGAACAATGAAGTACAAACCATCTTCTATATTATTGTCTACACTCCGCAGGGAATCAATGAGGGGAAAACCGTTACCCTTTCCTTGTATCCGAATCCTGCCAGCAGTGTGGTAAGGGTTACTCTTCCTTCTACAGAATACAAAACCATTACCATGACGGATCTTACAGGCCGAACAATATTCAGAACAAATGTGAATTCCATGGACATGGATATTAATCTGACAGGAATTCCTAAGGGAATTTATGTGGTGCAGGCTGAAGGGAACGGAAAATCGGTCAGAAGCAGGCTTGTAGTGCAGTAATTTTGCTTAAAACAGGATATTCCCTGTGCCAATGAATCTCAGACCACAAAGGCCTTTTCGGCTTTTGTGGTCTGTTTTTTCTCACCCTGAGGTGATATGCTTTCAAATTTTTTGCATATTCGTATCTGTTATATTTTAAAACTATGGAAACCAACCCGACTTTCGGACTTTTGCTTATCGCTATCGGAGCTTTTGCTTCAGGAAGTTTTTATTTGCCGCTGAAATATGTTAAAAACTGGAAATGGGAAACCGGCTGGATCATTCAGGGGTTATTCGCATGGGTTCTTGTTCCCTGGATTGTTACCCTCATTACTGTACCCCATCTTGGACAGATTATTGGCCAGGCTCCGCCCAGAAGTATCTTTCTGCCCATTCTCCTCGGAGCAGGGTGGGGGATAGGTGGTTTAACCTGGGGACTTTCCAACCGCTACCTGGGTATTGGCCTTGGTACGGCCCTTCCGTTGGGATTTACGGCCGCCCTTTCAACCCTGATCACCCCTGTGTTTCAGGGTAAGTTTTCTGCTTTTGTCTCCTCCGAAAAATTTGGTCTGGTTCTGGCCGGAATCATCATTGCCCTTGCAGGAATAGCAATAGCCGGATATGCAGGGCACCGGAAAGAAACCGAACTGAATGCAAAAACCGACGGTCAGCCCTCAGAAAAAAATTTCCGGAAAGGAATTACCGTTGCTTTGATTGCCGGCATCATGAGTGCCTGTTTTGCCTTCGGCGAAGCCTCAGGGAAGGCTATGGTCGATCTGGCCGAACAGTATAATCCGGGAAGCCTCTGGAACTATAATCCGGTATATGCCGTTTTGCTGATCGGAGGATTTCTGTTCAATTTCGTTTATTGCATGGTGCTCTCCTTCCAGAACAAAAGCTTCAGCGATTATTCCAGCAAGGAAGCTCCTCTGAAATGGAATTATATATTTGCCGCACTGGCCGGTACTATCTGGTTTACCCAGTTTATCTTCAAGGGGATGGGTACCACAAGGCTGGGTGAATTTGCTACGGTAAGCTGGGGTGTCTTCTTTTCCCTTGTGGTGGTATTCAGCAATCTGGTGGGTATCTTAACCGGCGAATGGAAGGGAGTGTCACGAAAAACCCTGGGAATCCTGTTTGCAGGCCTTGCTGTGCTGATCATTGCTGCTGTGCTGATCGGTATGGGAAGCTGAACATGAACCAAAAAAAGAAATCGTTGTTAATCTTGCAGAAGTAAAAAAGATGCATTCGGCATGAGAAGCCGGTACTGAACCCAACTGTCAGTATACTGCACAGCGCGAAACGCAAACCAACTGCAGCTTATGTTGTCCCGTCTGAATACCCTGACGCAGAAATATTTCAGTTTGATTCTGATCCTGGCTTCCCTGGCCGCAATGTTTATTCCTGAGCCGGGTCCGGGTTCAGCCAGATGGCTGCTGGTGCTTCTTGCCGTGATCATTTTTGCCTCATTTTTCAGAGTCTCCCTGGGTGACGGAAAACTTGCCACCCTGATGCCCCAGGCAACTGTGTATGTTATTCTGCGCTTTCTTATTCTTCCTCTAACTGTTTTTGTTCTTGTGCTGCCCTTCTCATCGTTCTATGCTTTCTGCCTGGCTTTCCTTTTCCTGATGCCTGCTGCAGTTGCTTCGCCCACTTACGTCTCCCTCTTTGACATTTCAGTCAATATGCCGGTACTTGTTCTTGTTTTCAGCAGTTTTCTTTCCATCATTACCATACCGTTGCTTACCCCGTTGCTCTTTCACGGCCAGGTTCATATCAGTTCGTGGCCCTTGCTGAAAGCTGTTCTTCTGACCATTTTGCTTCCCTTTCTCCTTCATCTGCCTGTACGTAAAGTTCCGGAAATTTCCAGGGTAATTTCGGAGAATCTTTCCCTGATTACCAGCATTAGCCTGGTTATTATGCTTCTGATTGCAATTTCTTTGAACAGGAAGCTGATATTGGCCGATCCGGCCGGAGTATTAATCGATTTTATCCTTGGCACTGTAGCCTATGTACTGATGTTTTTTTCCGGCTGGCTTATGGGTTTCAGGAAAGGGATTGATTATAAAATCAGCAATTCAATAAGTTCAGGAATGAACAATATCGGCCTCGGTATTTCGCTTTCGATCCTGTATCTGAAACCGGAAGTTTCTGTTTTTCTGATTATGGCCGAGTTTGTCTGGGTCTTTATATTACTGCCTGTACGGTTGATGTTCCAGAAAGTGCATCGAACGGAATCCGGGTTAAAGGAATAACACAAACCAGACTGCATTTTAAAAATCGATCATAGCCTTCATTACGCCGTCACGGTATTCAGCAACAAGGTCAAAAGCATCTTTTGCTTTTTCAAAGGAAAATCTGTGGGTTGGCATGAGGCTCACGTCAATTTTACCCGAGGAAAGGTAATGAAGTGTCTTTTCAACACAATGATTCTGCCGGCGTACATTCTGGATACAGATTTCCTTGTGGCGGGTTTTGTCAACCGGAACCGACCACCTGTCAAATTCAGGAATGCCTATTATCATGAGTTTTCCACCCGGTTTGAGGAGGTCAATGGCCTGGTCAAGAGCTTCCTGCTGACCACAGCATTCGAAAACGGCATCCAGCAACAGAGGTTCTTCTTTGCTGATAATTTCAGTAACGGGTTCCCTGGTTACATTCAACGCCTGAAAGGCACCGCTTTTTTTTGCAATGGAAAGGCGGGCATCAATTTTATCAGTCACGAATATCCTTTCCGCGCCTTCCGCCTGAGCCGCCAGAAGAACGCTCATCCCTATAGGCCCGAATCCTAAAATTCCAATCTGCTTTCCTTTCATGGGAACAGATTGCTGAACAGCATAAACCCCTATGGCCAGTGGTTCAGAAATAGCGGCCTGGTCGGCCGTCATGTTTTCAGGCAGCGGGTAACAGCTCGATTCAGGCATTATAATATATTCCTGCAGGCATCCTTCAGCCTGTCCGGGACAGCCAAGAAACCGCAGTTTTCTGCAGGTATGCGGCCGGCCGGCAAGGCATTGATCGCATTCCCCGCAAGGCATGGCTGGTTCAATGGCTATACGGTCCCCCGGTTTAACCCGGGTAACCTTTTTCCCGGTTTCCACAACCGTTCCTGCTCCCTCATGCCCAACCGGAAAAGGATACCGGACAACCTGGCTGCCGATTCTCCCCGTGGTATAATAATGAATATCGGAACCACAGACTCCGACTACGTCCATCCGTATCTTAACGTCCCGGTCATTCATTATTTTCGGTTCCGGCACTTCCAGCATTTCCATCCGGCGAATGCCTGTCAGCATCATGGCTTTCATACTGTGAGCATTTGAATTTTCGTTCCTAAATTATGGAAAATTTCCGGTATTAATCGGAAATGGTCCAAAGATACCGATATCCAACTTTTAAATAAACTCAGGTTACATAGTATATTTTTTATTTGACATGCAGAATTAAAATGATGGAACAAATCATTCGTAATAGTCATGGAAAACAAAGACTTTGAGACCTCAATGAGTTGAACTCTGCTAATCAAATTAATTTAGTATAGGCCAGGTTAAGGTGGCTTTAAAATAAAACCAGACGAATTAAAAGTGGTACATTCTCAGAGTAATGTAACATATATTCAGCCTTTTGGTCGAGTGGTAAACAGAAGCAGTTTTTCCTTACGCTCAAATTCTTTATTTTTGGCTTTTCATTACATAACGTTATGCGGAAAGAAATTCAACAATTGATTCGGAACGAAGCGGACGCTATATTAAATATTCCTGTTGCAGAACACTTTGAGCAGGCATTGGACCTGATCTACAACCGCGTTCATCTGAAGGGAGGCAAGGTAATCGCCAGTGGTATGGGGAAAGCAGGGCAGATTGCAATTAATATCGCCACTACGTTCAGTTCTACAGGTACTCCGGCTGTGTTTCTGCATCCGGCAGATGCCCAGCACGGCGACCTGGGCGTATTACAACCCAATGACCTCCTTCTGCTGATTTCCAACAGCGGGAAAACACGTGAGATTCTCGAACTGTTTGATCTTGCCCGCAATCTTATACCCGGTATACCGATTATATTGATTACAGGAAACCCCGAAAGTCCCCTGGCCAGAAAGGCCGATGTTACCATTTTTACGGGCGCCCCCCGGGAAGTCTGCGCTCTCGGATTAACTCCCACCACCTCCACTACGGTAATGACTGTTATTGGGGATATTCTTGTGGTAATGATGATGAAACGAATTCGTTTCTCTCCTGAAGATTATGCCAAACGGCATCATGGCGGATATCTCGGAGCCAAATCAAGGGAAATTGCAAATAACGACAAGAAAAAATAGCATCATGCGCCTTCTGAAAGAACAATCCCTCGGCTTGATGATCGATGTGCAGGAAAAACTCTTTCCTCATATGGCAGATAAGGAGACTCTCCTGAAAATGACCGGGATTCTTTTGCGGGGACTTCAGATACTCGGGGTGCCTGTTGTTGTTACCCAGCAGTATACCAAAGGCCTTGGTTCTACAATTCCTGAACTTGCAGGCATTCTTGGCCCATTTACTCCTCTGGAAAAAAGATCCTTCAGCTGTTGTGATGCTCCTGATGTTTTTAAAACCCTGAAACAGCATAATCGGAGCAATATTATTGTTTTTGGCATCGAAACGCATGTTTGCATTCTGCAGACAACAATCGACCTGATCAATGCTGGCTTCACCCCGGTTGTTGTTGCCGACTGCACCGCATCACGGAAGCCTTATGACAAGGAAATAGCCCTGCAACGAATAATTTCAGAGGGAGCTGTGATTAGTACAGCTGAATCTCTGCTGTTTGAACTTACACGAACCAGCGAAGCTGATGCATTCAGAACGATTTCAGCACTGGTTAAATAGAAAGGAAATATTTCATGCAACGTATTATTACTCTTGGCGAAACAGTTCTTGATATTATATTCCGGAACGGTGAACCCAAAGCGGCCCGGCCTGGCGGAGCCATGCTCAATACCTCTATTACGCTTGGCCGGCTTGGACTTCCTGTTACCTTTATCAGCGAATATGGCAAAGATGAAATAGGAAATCTGGTTGATGCCTTTCTTCGGAACAACGGAGTTGATACCTCGTCAGTATTTCGCTTTTCCGAAGGTAAAACGGCCATAGCCCTTGCCTTTCTTGACGAGCAAATGAATGCTTCCTATTCCTTTTACAAGGATTATCCTGCAGAAAGGCTTCAGACCATTCTGCCTGATATAAGAAAAGATGATCTGTTTGCCTTTGGGTCATTCTTTGCAATTACCCGGGAAATCCACAGGCCCCTTTCCCGAATGATCCGGCAGGCCAAGGATAGGAAAACAATTATCTACTACGATCCGAATTTCAGAAAAGCCCACCTGAATGAACTCGACCTTCTGCGGCCGGTTCTGATAGAAAACTTTCGCAACGCAATGATCGTGAGAGGTTCCCATGAGGATTTCCGTTATATTTTCGGGGCAGCCAGCGCTGAAGAAGCATTCGATGCCATCGGAAAAGACAACCTGATTCTCATTTATACCCAGAGCGCCGACGGGGTAACCCTTATTACGCCCTCTTTGAAGAAACATTTCAGTGTGCCGGCTATAAAGCCTGTCAGTACCATTGGTGCCGGAGATACCTTTAATGCGGGAATCCTTTATGGTCTGGTAAAGTACAAAATAGGTTACGATACTCTTCTGAAAACCTCGCTTCAGATATGGTCATCCATCATCGAAACAGCAGGAGAATTCGCCGCAAACACATGCATGAGCTATGATAATTACCTGCAGATGGAGGTGGCTGAAAAATTCAGGCTCAGTTTTGAATGATCCTTTCAAAAATGAAAGGACAGACCCATTACAAAATCAATTCCCGATCCATTCGGTTTCGCAACTTTGTCCCCGGTGATTGTATATGGATAATTCACACTCTGGTAACTGTATGTTACATAATAGTATTTCAGTCCCATGTTAAATGAAAATCTGTCCGAATAATTGGTCTCGAATAAAAACTGTGCATGATAGCCTATGGTAGGATGATATTTTATAGTTAAATAGGTTCCATCAATCTTTTTCCCGTCAACAATCATTTTGCCATTCAAATACAATCCCGGTCCTCCTCCAAGCCGGAAACGCATGTTTTCATGACTTTTTATAGGAATTACCAGTGAGGGTGTGGCCAGGACACCCAACCGACTGAAATTTGCATCAGCGTTTTTTAAAGATGGAGTAAGAAAACTGTTCTGAAAAAATGCACTAATACTAATATCAAAATTTTTACCCATTATATGCCCGTATTCCGCCCCAATGCCAAAGCCTCCGCCAGTACTTAAATTGACATTGTCTCCATTTTCATCTATAAACCAGGGAATGGATTGAAATCCGGCACCTGTGCACATATTTATAGTCAATCGTGATTTATTGGAGGAAGTATTAATTTTCGCTGCCTGAATTGGCTTCAACATTCCTCCTTCAATGAGAGGAACTGCATTAACTGAATCGACAGGTTCAAGAATTGATATTGCCGACCAGAAACCGGGATTGAGATAGCATTTTATGTAATATGTTCTTCCTGCTTCCAGTATCATTTTGATTTTTCCTTCTTTCCCGCTATGCGCTGTAAAATTGTATTCACCGGGACTTGCATCATACCAGAAGTACGATCCATTCTTCAATCTGACAATTGGCTGTCCGTTAGCTTTAATGAGCATTCCGATACCGGAACCTATATAATTTGGAACACGGAAAAAACAAACTTTTGCTGTTTTTTCAGCGTCCTGGCAAAAAGCTTCATGTCCGGCTTGAAATAATACTGTGATTAAAGAGAATGAAATAAGTATGGATTTCATAAAAAGTCGATTTTGGGTAAACGCAATAAAGTATTCTAAAGTAATAAAATTTTTTGTGAAATATTCAGAAAATCTATGAACTGAATCAATCAATTTTAACCCAATAAGGTAAAATAAGCTAACCTTGACAAATTTGGAATTATCTGCTTCCGAAAACAATGATCAAAATACCTGCTAAAATTCCTAGCAGGATAAGCAGTTTGATCTTAAAATTACGGTCGTTAAAATAAATGGCGCCTCCAAGGAAGGATACCAGCACGCTTCCTCGCCTCAGCGTGGATACAACTCCGATCAATGCCCCCGGCACCGATAAGGAATAAAAATACAGAAAATCAGCTACCGATAAGGTAATGCCAATCAGCGGAATGGTCCATGTCCACCGGTAAGGAAAAAAACTGCTCCTGCGGCTTTGCCATGAAATAAACAGCATAACAAGCATTACCGGTACCAGATAAACTGAATACCATGCCTGCACTGCCATACGGCCCAGACGCAATACCAGAAATTTGTCATAAAGCGCACTGACAGACCCGAGAATGGTCGCCAGAACCATATACAAAATCCATCGGTTCCTGCGAAAATCAATCCCCTCTTTTTTTCCTGCCAGTGAAAACAGATAGTAAAACAGAAGGGTAATGAAAATACCGGCCCACTGCAGGCCGTTCATTTTTTCGCCAAATAAAAATACCGCCCCCAACAGGGTCCACAAAGGTGCCGAGGCTCTAATGGGAGAAGCAATGGTCAGTGGCAGATGTTTGATGGCAAAATAGGCGAGAATCCAGGAAGAGGCAACCAGAACAGACTTAAAAAATATCAAAAGATGCGCCTCGGAATTGATTTCAGGGACATACAGCAAAGATCCCGGCAACAGGTATCCTGCCGATGAAAAAAGAATAGTCGGAAGAAAGAGCAATGCACCTGTTACGCAGGAAATGAAGAGTACAGGAAAAACATAATTTCCCCTGAGGGAACTTTTTTTCAATATATCATATATGCCCAGCAGAAAAGCTGAGGCAACTGCCAGCAATGACCAGATCATGCAGTTGGGGTTCGTTAAATGGGTTTGGCATGGGCGAGTAAATATTTCTCGGCTTCAGCATTCCATAACCCGTTATGTCGTGAAACGATTTCTGCCAGTTGAGCCATAACCGGGTCATTTTTCCCGTATTCCGCCAGGTCGGCAATGGCTATGAGCGGCATACTGATATTGGTATACATGAGTTTTTTCCCTCCGGGAATTTCCGGAAGATGCCTGGTGGTTTCGGCTACCGCATCGAGCCCTCCGACATGGGTAATCATGGTCGCCGGATTGATAATGCCACGGGCCATAAGATCGAGTGATTCGCGCATATCATCTGTATTGCCTCCGCTGGTGCCTACAACATGGGTGCTGGAATAGTGTACATTGTAAAAGTTAAACAGGGCACTGAATCCAGGATCAGTCGGCCCTGCAAAAAAATTAAGGCAACCATCATGCCCGAGGATATGATCGGCCTGCTCAACTACCTGCTTTACGGGAGCCATAACAAATACATCATCAAAGCCTTTTCCTTCCGTGATTGAAAGAAGTTCTTTCTCAGGATCTTCCAGATTACGGGTGTTCAGATACACCAGTCGTACTCCGTTTCGTTCAGCTTCTTCCGGGGGCAGAAGCTTTATGGCCCTCGAAATACGGGCTTCGTCTATATCGGTAACTACCAGCAGGGAGGGTTTTATGCTGCGGTGAATGGCATAATCAATCATTCCCAGTCCCATAGGCCCTGCCCCGGCAAGTATGGCCATACGGCCCCCCTGCATAATATCCATTTGATGTACATAACTTCCATAGCGGGTGTGGTAATTCGCATGAAAGGCGCCGGTAATACACGACATGGGTTCTGCCAGACTGCCATAAAAATAAGCTTCTCCGTTATATTCCAGCAAACAGTCAGTCTCCATTACCTCGGGAGGAATGATTACATAGGTTGCATCTCCTCCGCAATAGGAATAGGAATAACCGGGTGCATCGAATTTGCCGTGAATCGGCATGGCCGGTTGGATGGCAAATTTTCGGCCGGGCGTGAACTTGTCCTTCCACTTTGATCCCACCTGCACAATTTCTCCGCAAAACTCATGGCCTATAATCACCGGGTGCTCATGTACATTATTGGGTACCCGCTTGTGCTCGGCACCCTGTTTGGTGGCTTTGTAGGATGACATGCAAATGCTGTCAGATATTACGTGCGCCAGGATCTCGTCGTCCTTTATAGGAGGCAAATCAAACTCCTCCAGCCGGAGATCATCTTTTCCGTACAACCTTACTGCTTTGGTCTTCATTCTTTTCTTTTATTGATGAACTTCAATCTCTACTATCTGATAGCCCTTTCTTGTTTCTAAGGCCGCATAGATTACTCCGGCAAATACGGAAACCATGCCCGTTAAAAACAAAAGGAGGGCAAGTACCGAAAAAATCGTGCCGGAGAAAAACAACAGAAATCCTATCATAAGGCATGACAATATGAACAACCCCACTGCAATCGAATAGGCAATAACCGCATTCCGCACCAGCTTTATTCTGTACGCCAGCTTTCCTATCTGGGCACTGATGTTTGCCAGCCGTCTGGACTCATGTTCCTTCAGGCCTTCTTCCTCCCTGCGAACAGTTAGCTTTCGCTTTTCGTCATCAAGTAAACGTATTCTGTTAACAACCAGGGAATATTTGTTGTTCATTCCCAGCAACAATAGACCACATGCCGAAATCATAATTCCGGGAGCCAGCACCGCCTGAATAATTTCCACTACCGGTGCATCGGTGAAAGGTGTTGCCATATGGATTTAAGTTTATAAATTAATCTGAATTGTTGGCTTTTATAAATTGCAGTAGTTGATAATCTCTAATGGATTCGAAGCTATAATGATCAGAAAATGAGCACGCAACGGCATTCTATTTCAGCATCACCTGTCCTCCCGTTACCGGTATAGCCTGCCCTGTTTCATATTCCTGTTCGATGGCATAAAGAATGGCCTTCATGACATCTTCAACTCTGCATCCCCTGCCGGCAGGAACCTGCTGCTCATAAAATGCCTTGACATCCTCAATCGTTTTTGCCCCGGGAACTTTCCCTGCCTGCAGATACTGAACAAACAACCCTTTCCGGGGATCACTCCAAAGAGGCCCTTCAAAAAAGTTGCCCGGACAGATGGAGTTTACCTTGATGCGATAGGGGATCAGTTCGAGTGCAAACGATTCGGTAAGGCCTATTCCACCGAACTTTCCTCCGGCATAGGCGAAGTTTTTGTTGCTTCCGCGAAGCCCGGATTTGCTGTTGATCTGAATAATATCCATAAAGTGCCCGGGGTTCTGCTCGTGCTGTATTTTCATGATGCGGGATGCATATTTTGCACACAGGTAATACCCCATATAATTGATGCGGGTAATGCGTTCAAATACATCCGGTTCCATTTCATCAAGACTCCCTGCCTGCAGAATACCGGCATTGCTGATGAGAATATCAATACCGCCGAATGCAAGGACGGTACTTTTTATCATTTTCTTAACCGACTCCGGATCCGATACATCGGCATGAACAAAAAGGGATTTGTTTTTGCCCGACTTGCTGTTCAGTTCGTCAGCCAGCTGTTGTCCTGCTTCATCATTTATATCGGCTATTACAACATGGGCATTTTCATGGAATAAACCACGTGCAATTCCGTTCCCGAAACCCTGTGCTGCCCCGGTAACCAATGCTATTTTCCCGTTCAGGCGTCCCTGCCTGTCCGAAATACTCACCTTGCGCCGGTAATTTTCCACTTCCCAATGGTCAATGAAAGATATCTGGTCCATGGTCATAAACCGGGGCCCACCAAAAAATTCCGAGAAATAACTAATCTTCATCAGATCTTCATATACATCGAGGGCTGTCTGAACAGCATTGTAATGGGCGTCAACGGCTGCAAGACCCATTCCTTTGATAAGGATGATTTTCGGATCATACCCGAATTCCTGCCGGAACCTCTCCAACTGGTGCAGGAAGGAGGAAACAACTTCTCCGGCAGTATGGGCATTGGGTATGTAGATGTATTTTGCCTTGCAGTAAACAATCTGATCGGGTGTAAACGGAAGGGAAACCTTCTGAAAACGGGTCTGATCTTCTGCAAAGTGCTCAATAAGAGTATTGTTCCGGATGGACACGATCTTTAAACCCTGCTCCGACAATGCCATTCGTATGGCCGGCAGAACGTCAGCTGCATGATCAGGAACCTCACGGGTTTCGAAGGAAAACTTCCGGGGTATTTTCGAGGATATCCTTTCAAAAACATCCTGATACAGTTTCCTTATTTCTTCGGTTGTATCAGCACTTATAAAAATCCCATGGTTTTCCAGAAGAATGATCTGAGGATCTTTTCCATGAACCTGACGGTACTTTTCAATTTCGGCCGATAGTTTTTTAAACAGCACATAGCCCGGATCGGTATAACCAATGTAAAGAGCTTCATCACCAAAGATTTCATGAGAAATCCGTGCTGAATTCCTGGCACACAGAAGGGCATTCACCAGCCATGGATGCATGTGCACAACGTAGGTATAAGCGATAAGGTTATGCAGGGATGTCTCAACCGAAGGCCTTTTTCCCTTTTCAGGATCCACAATGGCCTGGTGCAGATGGGCCATTACCTGTCGTTCCCGTTCATCAGAATCTTCACTGTAACTGGCTTCGGCGATAACCGCAAGCTTGCCGCGGTCAAGCTGGACAAAACCTTCTTCCGTAATGTCAGCGAGTGATACACCGCTTGCCTTAATCCACAGGTACCGGTCATCCTTGAAGGAAGTATTTCCTCCTCCGCCGAGTACAAAATCTTTGTTTTTTCCGTATTCCCGGGAAATTTCAATGAGTTTTTCCAATGATGCATTCATCGTTCTTTTTCAATAAAATAGGTTATGACAGCGCGTCCAAGTTCCTCAAACTGTTCTTTCTTTTCAACAGCCAGTGTTCCGCAAGGATAAACAAATCCCTGTTTTTTGCGGCTGCGAAGGTATTGGTGTGCCGCAATCAGGCATGCCCCTTCGTAATTAATTTTAAGCAAATCTTCCGGTAAGGGTTCTTTGTTCCGGGCCATCACTTCAAGGGGCAGGTGTCCGGGGGCATTATGCTCTGTGCCGAAAACCACAACAAAGCCATGTCCGTGAAAATACCTTACAAATTCTGAAAGAATGTTCAGGCTGTTGCGTCCGGGAATCAGTTCAATGCAGCGAACGTTCAGTTGCAGAAGATCCTGCATGAGCCGTTCCTTATCGGCTTCAAATTCTGTAAAATGACCTTTGGGATCATCAAGAAGAACAGGATAACAGGGAATACCGCCGGCCTGGAGTATCGTGCTGATAATGCGCTGTACCGGAAGAAATGACCGTTCATCTTCAGGAACAAATGCTCTTCCCCCTGCTTTCAGCAATCGGGCCCGTATTTCATTCTCTGTTACATCCGGCCTTTCAGGATCAGTATATTCATTTATACCGAAAAGCTTCGCATAAAACGCACTCCTTTCCTGCACATTCCTGTATTTTTCTTCCGCTATAACTCTGATCGCTTTGGCTATATGCCTTTCCCTGACCAGCTGCCGGGCAAAATTCTTTTTTACATAGGAATAATCAAACGAAATGTTCCTGTCAATCTCTCCGATGATTTTCTGCACTTTTTCAATCATCCGCCTGATTTGCTCCTGGGACTCTTTTCGCACCGATTTCAGCCGCAGGCTGTTCAAAAAGCCTGTATGAAAAGGGTGGTCAAGGCCTTTGCCGCTGAAATATATTCTGCCGGGATTGTTGGGATCGTTTATCCGTATTCCCTGTTCCTGTTTTGCTTTCATCAGCCCGATGAATTCAATATTGAACAGAGGAAATATGCGGTTCAGCGATGCATGACGGCCAAATTCATCATACCCGTCGGCAACATAAAAGTCATTGATGCCCAATACTTTAATGTTTTCCGACACGGCCTGTTCAAAAATGGCTTCAATGGTATCAAACGAACTGAAGGAATAGGGAGTGTGAATGTGTGCATTTACCCGATACCACTCCTTGTGGTCATGTTGTCGATACCACGACAAAAGAATGTCTTCGGATGGTAAACTTTGGAAATAGTTCATAGGCTTTCCTTTTATACTTCCAGAACCAGTTGATCGAGTTTCTGCTGGATGGTTTTGATTTCATCTGCCGTGAGCATAAATTTGGCTGCGCCAAGGTTTTCTGTAACCTGTTTCTCATTGCGGGCTCCTGCCAGTACACAGGTTATTCCGGGCTGCTGGAGGGTCCAGTTCAGCACCAGTTGGGCCAGCGTAATTTTCCTGTTTTCTGCCAGAGGTTTCAGTTCTTCAAGAAACTTCAGAATTCTGCTCAGATTGGGTTCCCTGTAATGCGGTGTGGCGGGCCTGGTGTCTCCTTCTCCAAACACATACCCTGGTTTGATTTTTCCTGTAAGAAGACCTCTTTGCAACGGACTGTATGCAATAATGGCCGTGTGGGACGCCAGGCAGTAGGGAACCAGGTCTTTCTCAATATCTCTTCGTACCATACTGTAGGGCACCTGGTTGGAAGCAACAGGTAATGCCCGTGTGGCTTCTTTTAACTGTTCAACATCGTAGTTGCAAACTCCGGCCGCCCTGATTTTCCCTTGTTGAATCAGTTTCTCCACCGCTTCCATGGTTTCAGAAATGGGGGTTGTCGGGTCGGGCCAGTGAATCTGGTAAAGATCGATATAGTCGGTTTTGAGCCGTTTCAGGCTGTTTTCACATTCCTCAATTACACTTTCTTTTCCGGCATAACGGTACATGTCAACCGGTTTCCCGGCATTATCGCGGGTTGGGAAAAAGAACTGTCCTTTTTGTACATCCCACCGCAGGCCATATTTGGTAAGAATCTGAACCCTGTCGCGTTTTCCTTTAATGGCTTCGCCGACCAGTTCTTCGCTCAGACCAAAACCATAGGCAGGCGCTGTGTCGATGGTTGTCATTCCATTGGAAATGGCAGCATGCAGTGCTTTCAGGGCATCATTCCGGTCAGCACCCCCCCACATCCATCCACCGATAGCCCATGCTCCAAAAGCGATGACGGAAACTTCCAGTTCGCTTTTTCCTAATTGACGATATTCCATAATGTTCGTTTTTTATAAGTTCATTGATTCGGATTTGTTTAGTATGATTCCCGGTATTTTTATCGGTTGCTCATAATATTTTAAGGTCAATATTCTGTTGCACCATCACCATTCCAGTGCCCCGGCAGGCACTTCGGCCAATGAAGTGCAAACCCAGTCGGCTTCATTCAGTTTTTCAGCAGGAAAACTTGTGAGCACGGCAAGTACTCTGCATCCGGCTGCTTTACCTGCTTTTACGCCGCTTACGGCATCTTCAACCACCAGGCATTCTTCCGGGCGCAGACCAAGCTTTTGCGCTGCAACCCGATAAATTTCCGGATCCGGCTTTTTGTGTTCGACCTCCAGCCCGTTTACCGTTGCGTCAATGGTTCCGTCAGGAAACTGAAGCGCCTGAAGGTTTATCTCCAGCTTCACTTTATCGGCACTTGTCGCAATGGCTATTTTTAACCCTTTTTTCCTGCACTGAACTACAAACTGATATACGCCGGGCAAGGCTTTCAGCCTTCCTTTTGTCAGCTCTCCGTAAATTTCATAGGTGCGTTGCTTATCTTTCTCCCGATCAAAAGGAAAATGATACTTTTCAGCAACTCCGCCAAGGTATCTGTTTTCGCCCATACCGACAAACGGGACAAAGTCTTCGGCTTTTACCTCAAGGCCCCTTTCCTTAAACATACGGATAGCGGCTTCACAGATAAATTCTTCCGAATCTACCAGAACACCATCCATGTCGAACAAAATACCCTTAAGACTCATGATAAAACACTTTCATTTGTATTTTGCGATGAAATGTCTTTCACAATATCCTGCAGGCCGTTGAGAATATAATGCGGACGATAGGCAAATTTTCTGATCATTTCGCGGGATGTTATGCCGCTCAGGACAAGGCAGGTATCAATTTCTGCTTCAATGCCTGCAACAATATCGGTATCCATCCTGTCGCCGATAATGATGGTCTCTTCACGGCTGCAATTGAGTTTTTTCAGGGCAATTCGCATCATCAACGGATTCGGTTTTCCGACAAAATAGGCTTTTTTGCCGGTAGCGATTTCGATTGGTGCTATCAGCGCCTTGGTGGCAGGAACAATACCTCCGCCGGAAGGCCCTGAAACATCGGGATTTGTGCCGATCAAACGGGCGCCTTTCATTACCAGCCTTACCGCCTGTACAATTTTTTCGTAACTGTATGAACTGGTTTCTCCCATGACAACATAGTCGGGATCAACGGAATTCATTGAATACCCCACATTGTACAATGCATTGATGAGTCCTGCCTCTCCGATAATAAAGGCACTGCCGCCCGGTTTCTGGCTCTGAAGAAAGGCAGCGGTAGCCAATGCGCTGGTATAAAAATGGCTCCGGTCAATTTCGATGCCCATGCGTTTCATCTTTTCCTGAAGCTCCCTGGGAGTGCGTTCGCTGGCATTGGTAAGAAACAGGAATTGCTTCTTTTCTTTTGTCAGCCATTCAACAAATTCCCGGGCACCGGGCAACAGGCGTTCTCCATGGTACAGAACTCCGTCCATGTCACAGATAAACCCCCTCTTTTTTCTGATTTCTTCTACAATCTTTTTCTTATTCATAGAAATTGTGTTTATTCCAGGCCAAGAATCTGCCGGTTACAGGCACGGGCCTTCTCAAATAACCCGGGGAATATTTCTTCTTCGAACCCGCAAACCTCCCTCAGCACGGCATCAATCTGGTTTCTGTAGCGTTTATGAAATTCCTGGTCAGAAGGCAGCATTTCGCCTTTTTCATCCGTGGCCTGGAAATATATGCCGGCAACCAGGGTATATAAAATTTTATCATAGGGCATGCTGACATCCATTGCCAGCCGGATGGCACCGGCAAGCCGGTCGGCAGGACCCAACTTACGGTACAGATCGCATCCTACCCGGAATATAGTGTCGCCCAGATGCCGGTTGGCAAAACGGTGAAGCAAATCATCCGTATGTTCTTCAAGACTTTCAAGAGTAAATTCCCCTGGGTATTTTTTGGCAAGGACAGCTGCCGCTTCCAGCATGGTATTTCTTACATCATTTCTCAATCTTTTGTTTTCCAGGGCTTCCCATGTATAATATAGACCCGGATCGTAAAGATATCCGAGATAGGCCAGAGCAGCATGACCAAGATTGTGAATGAACGATTTTCTGTCGACCCATGCTTTCATGTTGTCCTTGAACGCCAGGCCTTCCACTTCAGGCTTTGGATTCCGGAATGCTTTCCCGTCAAGAATTAAGGTATTGTATGGTTCGGCATATACCAGCAGAATATCTTTTCGTGCATCTTTTTCCGGAATAAGAGGAACCATCTTGCCAATGCTGGTTTCAACAAGACCTACGACATCCCTCAGCGGAAAACGGGGAGGAAGGTAAACGGGAAGTTCTTCCAGAAAATACTCTGCTGCATTCCGCAAATTCTCGGCAATGATGATATCCGTTTTCCTCTCCGGATCAAGATTGTAACAGGCAACCAGCGCCCTGGCTATAACCGGAAGGGCTGCCGGCAGTCCCGCCTGCCCAACTGAAACGGCGAGAAGATCAGCGGTAAGTATTTCCCTGACAATCTGCTCTTCATCACTTAATAAAATACCCCGTACGGGAAATACTTCAATTGCCTCGTCCCGCTCCCCTCTGACAAGTACATGGTACCTTTTCCTACGGTTGAGTTCGTTTATAATGTCCTTGTTAATGTCAACAAATACAGTTTCATAACCGCTACGGCAAAAAAGCTGGGCAATAAAAGAGCGGCCGATTTTTCCTGCACCGAAAAGAACTAATTTTTTCTCACGCATGCAGCAAATTTAATCAAACTCCTTTACGGTTGCGTTTGATCAGTTCATCATTTGTAAAGTTGTTTTTTGGCTTATGTCCCGGAAGAGGCAGTATTTTTTCATGAATGGCATCAATAATCCAGTCTTCCTGTGGAAAGAAATATTGTTCCATTTCGTGGGCAGGGGTAATCCAGTTCCGTGAACCAACCACAACCGGAGGTGCATCCAGATAATCAAATGCCAGTTCACTGATGGTTTGTGCCATATCTTTCAGATAGGATCCACGGGAGCAGGCATCACTGGTCAGTACTATCTTTCCGGTTTTCTTTACACTTTCGATAACCGGTTCGTAGTTGAATGGCACCAGCGAGCGGGCATCGATAATCTCCGCTTCCAGCCCAAACCGGCTTTTCAGAATGTCCGCTGCCGAAACGGCTTTATATAGCGTTGCACCAATGCTGAGGATAGTAATGTCTTTTCCGGGTCGCTTGACATCAGGCTCTCCAATGGGTATTTCATAGTATTCCCTGGGCACTCCTCCCTGATGAAACATTTCGCCTATGTCGTATATACGCTGACTTTCAAAGAAGATAACAGGATCTGTTCCCTGTAGGGCCGCATTCATTAATCCCTTTGCATCATAGGGCGTAGCCGGAAAAACAACCTTGAGACCGGGTATATGAGCTACCAGCGAAGACCAGTCCTGGGAATGCTGTGCGCCGTATTTTGAACCAACAGAAACGCGAACAACCACCGGCATTTTGATCATATTCCCGCTCATGCTCTGCCACTTGGGAAGCTGGTTGAACACTTCATCCCCCGCTCTGCCAAGAAAGTCGCAGTACATAATTTCGGCTATCACCCTTCCTCCGCACATTCCATATCCTATAGCAGTTCCTACAATGGCCCCTTCAGAGATGGGCGAATTGAACAGGCGATGGTAGGGGAGAGCCTCGGTCAAACCACGGTAGACGGCAAATGCCCCGCCCCAGTCGCGGTTTTCTTCCCCATAGGCAATCAGACTGGAATCCTTATAGAACCGATCGATAATGGCTTCAAAAATTGCGTCACGCAACTGAAAAACCTTCGCTTTGGAAACCGGTTTCCCCTGCGCATCAAAGGCAAACCGCTCCTTTTTGGCAATCTGCTGTATACGAGGATTTTCTTCCAACGGTATCAGTACGTCCGGTTTACCGGTTCCGAAACTGTCAACCGATCCGTTCGAAAACATCATTTCCCCGATCAACTCGGCATTCATCCTGGGGGATACCGTATCATCCACTGTAAGTGACAGAATTTCTCTGATAAGGGAAGTTGTCTCCTTGCGCATCTTCTCCAGTTCACTTTCCGAAGCAATTCGGGCTTCCGTAAGCTGCCTTCCAAACCATTGAATGGAATCCTCTGCCATCCAGGCTTCGATTTCTTCTTTCGACCGGTAGGAAGAAGCATCCGACGGAGAATGGCCGCTGATCCTGTAAGTCAAAGTATCGAGCAAAACCGGCCCTCTTCCCGCTTCAATAATTTTCCGTTTGCGTTCAAAAGCATCAATAACAGCAAGAGGATTATATCCGTCAACCCGCTCGGCATGCATCATGTCGGGATTAACCCCGGCGCCCACGCGGGCAAGAATTCCAAAACCCATGGTTTCACCCATGGTCTGTCCCCCCATACCATAACAATTGTTCATAAAATTGAAAACCAGGGGTAGTCCCCCACGATACCCTTCTTCCCACAGGGTATAAAACTGGTCCATGGTGGCAAAGGAAATACCTTCCCATACCGGTCCGCACCCCATCGAGGCATCTCCGATATTGCAAACAACAATGCCGGGTTTCCGGTTAACCTTCTTGTACAATGCCGCCCCCACCGAAATGTCACCGGAACCGCCAACGATGGCATTGTTCGGATAAATACCGAAGGGAGTAAAAAAGGCATGCATCGATCCTCCGAGTCCCTTATTAAAACCATTCTCACGGGCAAAAATTTCTGCCAGGGTCCCGTACAGTAAAAACCGGATACCCAATCCCTTTGCATCGCCCTTGTAGCCTTTTTCCACCACGCGAAGAGCCGATCCTCCAAAATAATTCTTCATAATATCCATAAGCTGTTCATCTGTCAGCCTGGCAATGGCCGACAACCCTTTGGCCAGTATTTCACCATGACTGCGGTGACTTCCGAAAATATAGTCATCAATGGTTAGTGTATAAGCCATTCCAACGGCTGCAGCTTCCTGACCGATGGAAAGATGCGCCGGCCCCGGATGATTGTACTGTATCCCCTCGTATTCATTCTTGGTTTTTATCAGGTTCAGCATGGTTTCAAATTCCCTGATGATGACCATGTCGCGGTATATGCGCAGGAAATCATCCTTACCGAAACGGTTCATCTCGTCCTTCACTGATTTCTGATACTGGTTTACCGGAATGGTGCCAAACCGGATTTCTGAAGGTTTTCTTACTTCCTTTGGATTGATAAACTGGCTCTTTGGCATAGCTAATCGAATATTGGGTTTACGATTTCTGGATTATTTTTCGACCGAAAGACTTTCTATCTGATGCCTGACTTCCTGAAGGAAAGCTGAAGCCGGCGCTCCGTCAATGGCCCGATGATCATAAGTGAGAGATAAACCAATGACGGGAATAAAGCCAATAATTCCATTCCCCAGATCACCCGGGCGGTAGATGATGGTGTTTACTCCCAGAATACCTACCTGTGGCAGGTTCAGAACCGGAGTGAACATTTCAATACCATAGGAACCAAGATTGGTAACTGTAAATGACGAAGCGGCAGGAGAGAGAAGGTCCGGACTGACAGATCCCTTTCGGCATTGCTCACCAAGCTGTTTCAGCTTCGACGAAAGACCCTGAAGCGTATACTCATTGGCATTTCTCAGGGAAGGAACCATTAATCCCCGCTCCGTATCCACGGCTATTCCAAGGTGTACCTTTGTGAAAATTTTTATGGAATCACCCAGAAAATGCGCGTTAATATGCGGATGCTTGAGCAATGCCTTCACTACAGCATAGCATACCATATCATTTATGGTGATGTTATAAGGGCTTCCTTTTTCAGCTTCCAGCTTGAACTGTTTTCTGAGTTCCAGTAACTTCCTGGCATCGGCACTGGTATGGTGCGTCAGCTGGGCCGATTCTCTCAGGGAAGCGTGCATGGCAGCAGCAATAAGCTTTCGCACATTGCTGAGTTTTTCTGTCCGGCTGTCTTCACCTGAAAATATGGGTTCCTGCGCGACTTTTTCGGCCAGAGGTGCTGATGGGATTTCTTTCTTTTTGCTTTCAGCGGCGCTTCTTACATCCCGTTCAACAACCCTGCCTCCGGGTCCTGATCCCTGCAACTGACCGGGATCAATACCAAGCTCCCTTGCAAGAAGTCGGGCGCGCGGCGAAATTCTTTTCTTTCCTTCCGTTTTCAATTCGGGCTGTCTGGTAACGGAAGCACTGGTAGCGGGAGATTTTGCCTCTTCCTCGCCACGGGAATCCCGTTCGCCGGAAGTTGCTGACCCGGGGCGGAAGGGTGCAGGATCTTCGCCAATTTGTCCAATAACGGCTACATTTGACAGAACCGGTACTTCCTCTCCTTCCCGAAAGAAAATCTCCAGAAGCACACCTTCTGTTTTGGCTTCCTCATCAAATGCCGCTTTATCGGTTTCATACGAAAACAGCAGATCCCCCGGCCGGACAGGATCTCCTTTTGCTTTATGCCATTTGCTGATGATGCAGGTTTCTACACTCTGTCCCTGCCGTGGCATAATGACTGGTACTGCCATATGACTTGTAATTACAAGTTTATATTTAGTTCAAAATATAATAATAAATACAGTCGATACAAATGTATATATTTTAGCTTGTATTTACAAGTTAATTTTGTATATTTACATTCTGATAGATCATTTTTTCTTATATTTGGGTTGTGAACGATCATTCCATACCACAGCACCGGCAGTTGTACGAACTTTTACGGCGGCATATCCGGGAAGGAGTGTACCGCGAAGGAGATCTGCTTCCTTCTGAAAATGAACTCTGCCGGATTCATAACCTCACGCGTCCGACTGTACGCCAGGCCCTGAGCCGTCTGGCGGCCGAAGGATTCATTGTCCGGCAGCAGGGAAAGGGCAGCATCGTTCGTTCTTTCCCAAAAGACATTGGAATTCTTTCGGTTGCCGGTACAACATCTGCACTGGGCGCCAATAACCTCCGTACCGAAATTCTTGTTAAACCGACGATCAGACCATGGGATGAGGAATTTATGTTTCCTTTGTCTTCCCTTGAAAAGGAATCAGGCTGTATTTATATGGAACGGCTGAGATTGTACAATGGTCGGCCGATCTTTTACGATATCAATTATATACCCAATGTAAACCTTCCGCGGTTTACCTCCCTGCAGTTCAAAGACCGTTCTTTGTTTGAAATCCTCCGAACCCGCTATCAGATTGAAATTATCGGAGGACAGCAACGAATACGGGCCCGACCGGCAGGGAAAAAGGTAGCTTCCTTCCTTCAGATCAGAACAGGTGCTCCTGTACTTCACCTGGAACGAAAATTCGAAACCAGCCGTCCCAATTTTTATGTCTATTCTTCTATCTTTTGCAATACTTCGGAACATGCCATTTTTGGAACGTTCTGAAGAAGGCGGGTAAGTTCTGTTTTTTTCTGATTACATCATGGCTGTTTGTAAGCTGTTCGCCCAGGACTTACGCTTTACGCTATTGTTTATCCTGCACTTTAAAATCTCAAATCACAACTCAAAAATCACAACTCACAAATACCAAACTCCAGAGCCCATTGCCCAGAGCCCAAATCAAAAATCACAACTCACAAATCACAAATTGACCTTAAACACCCGAAACCCTGGAACGCTGGAACCCTGGAACATTGGAACTCTGGAACTTTGGAACGCTGGAACCTTCGAACCCGTTCCTTCATCCCCTAACGGGGAAATGGAAAGATTTTTTACCATTCGCTTTACGCTCTACGCTAATTCAACAATCCTCTGCACTCTAAACCCAATCCCCCTCTTTACACTCTAAGCTTTACGCTTTACGCTAATTAAAAAATGCTCTGCCCTCTAAACCCAATACCCCTCTTTACGCTCCACGCTCTACGCTTTACGCTCTACGCTATTGATAACACTCTACTATGGAATCATTTTACCACGGAACTCTGGAACGCTGGAACCCTGGAACTCTGGAACCTCATTAGTGGGAAATCGAAAATCCCTGAAAATTTCCTATTTCCTATTTCCACTTTCCTCTGCGAGATCACGCTATGAAAGCCAGAACACGTTAATTGGAAATAGGAAATCGGAAATCTTTGAAACTCTGGAACCCTGAAACTTTGGAACCTTGGAACCTTGGAACTCTCATGCTGAGCGTAAAGCACAGAACGTAAAGCGTAAAGAAGTGGTGTTCATGACTCACCTCTCACCTCTGCACTCTAAGCTCAACTTTACGCTCTACGCTCTACGCTATTCGCCAGGTTGAGAGTGCGGGCAAAGGATTCATTCAATTTTAACCAATTAAGTTTTTTTGGAACATAATGAATAGGTTCATTATCTTTGGAAAAAACTGGATTATGAAAGGGATCGTATCACTATTGCTAATGCTTGTCTTAAGCACCATTGAATTAGTTGGTCAGACAGGTATCTTTACTGCATCCACCGATATCGGGCCTGTAAAAACTCCGGGCAAAACAACCTATGATGCTTCTCTCGGTCAGTATACACTTTCTGCCGCCGGAGCAAACATCTGGGGTACTTCCGATGAATTTCATTTTGCATGGGTGAAAATAACCGGAGATTTTATCCTTTATGCCAGGCTGGAATTTCCTGAAATTGGCGGCAATGCCCACAGGAAAGCCGGTATCATGTTCCGCGAAAGCCTTGATCCTTCTTCTCCGTATGCCGATGCCGTGCTTCATGGAGATGGCCTTACTTCGTTGCAATACCGGCCTTCTTATGGAGCTGAAACATTCGAAATTAAAAGCATCCAGCAGCATTTTACCATCCTTCAGCTGCGCCGCGAAGGGACAACAATTGTTGCTTCGGCTGCCCATGATGGGGAACCGCTTCAGAAAATCGGACAGATCGAACTGGGAGAGAAGGGCAAAGAATTCTATGCCGGCATTTTTGTTTGTTCCCATGACCCTGACCGGACCGAAAAAGCTGTTTTCAGTAACCTGAGGCTCACCATTCCCGCTCCCGAAGGGTTTGTTCCCTATCGTGATTTTATTGGTTCCCGGCTTGAAATCATGGATGTACAAACCGGACACAGAAAAGTAATTTATGAATCAGAGGTTCCTTTTGAAGCTCCCAACTGGACAAAAGACGGTAAGTACCTGATTGTTAACCAAAAGGGACTTCTGATGAAAATTCCGGTGGAAGGCGGCAATCCGGTTGAACTCAATACAGGCTCAGCCCGCTTTAATAACAACGATCATGGCATTTCGTTCGACGGGAAATGGCTTGCCATCAGTAATATGCCCCCCGAACGAAACGGCCGGTCGCATGTATACGTGCTTCCTGTCAGCGGAGGTGAACCGAAACTTGTTACCGAAAACGGGCCTTCTTACTGGCATGGATGGGCACCTGACGGGAAATCGGTCGTCTTTGTTGGTGAACGAAACGGAGAATTTGACGTCTACAGTATTCCGGTTAACGGCGGAAAGGAAACCAGGCTTACCACCGCCCGCGGCCTTGATGATGGCCCTGAATATACGCCTGACGGCAGGTATATCTGGTTCAATTCAAACCGTACCGGAACCATGCAGTTGTACCGCATGAAACCTGATGGCTCGGCACAGGAACAGATGACATTCGACGAGTGGAACGACTGGTTCCCTCATATTTCACCTGACGGGAAATGGATTGTCTGGGTTTCCTTTCCGGTAACGGTTCCTTCCGGAGATCATCCGTATTACAAAGACGTGATGATCCGCATGATGCCGGCAACAGGTGGAGCACCCAGAGTACTCACCCATTTATATGGCGGCCAGGGTACCATGAATGTCCCTTCCTGGAGCCCCGACAGCCGGTTTATTGCGTTTGTGAGCAATACACAACTCAATGCCAGATAAAGGGGTGGTTAAATTAAGGTGCAGTTAATAATAGGTTTTTCTATTTGAATCGGGAAACCTCTTAGATCTACTAAATTGCTGCAAGGGATATCGAACAACCGAATCATAGGATATTCCTCGCCAGAAAGTTTTCTTTATTTACATTTTCATCCCAGAATGATCATGAAGTACAGTATTTTTCCTTTTTTCAGAATTCATCATACTTGGCTTTCCTGCCAACTGCGCGGCAGCATCAACAATGAAAGTCCCATTGGTAACTACTTCTTCTCCCTCTCTCAGTCCATCAAGCACTACATAACTGTCTTCCATTGAAGGCCCCAGGACAATTTCTCTCATTTTAAATGTCGGTTCTTTTGTATCAGGTATCCTGACATATACTATTGATCTTTTTCCTGTCCATAGTACAGCAGATTGAGGGATGACAAGGCTCTTCCCGCCGGATAGCCTGGCCATCAGAATTCCGCTCACAAACATTTCGGGTTTGAGGTTATTGGCTTCATTTTGTATTTCGACCCTGATTCTTGCAGTACGTTTCTGGGGATCAATTACAGGATCAATAAAAGATACTATTCCAGTATACTCTTTCCCTGGTTGAGACCTTGCAGTAAACAAAATTCTATCACCAACCCTGATCCATGGCAGATCACTTTCATAGGCATCAAAAACTACCCATACTTTTGACAAATCGGCAATCTGGTACATAGGTGTTCCAAGCGAAACATAATCGCCAACATTCACCATTTTTGCAATTACTATTCCCGAAACGGTGGCTTCCAGTTCAAATACAGGTTGAATAGTGCCGCTTCTTTCTATTGACAAAATCTGACTCTCTGTAAATTTCATCTGGAACAGCTTCTCCCTTGCGACCTCATAGATATCAGGTCGCTCATTTTTCATTTTCACAGCTTCCAGAAGTTCCTGCTGGGCAATAAGTAAACCTGGTGAGTAAATTTGAGCAATTACCTGACCTTTTTGTACTTTTTCGCCCGTAAAATTAACCAGAAGTTTTTCAATTCGTCCCGCCACATGAGCAGGTTGGGTCTGAATAAGCCGCTCATCGGCCTCAATTTTCCCATACAGGCGTACTCTTTTGACCGGATTTTGACTGGTAACTATACTTGTTTGTATTTCAGCAAGTTTAGCGGCTTCTTCGGTCATTACTATTGCATCAGAATCAACTGGTGCAATTTCCTGCTTAAGAGGAATAAGATCCATTCCACATATAGGACATTTGCCAGGATGGTTCATCCTGATCTGCGGATGCATTGCGCATGTCCAGATTGTATTTTGGGTTTCACTTACCTTCCAACCAGAAACATTCTTATCTGTAGGCGGTTTGTGAAAAATGAACCAGCCCAGTAACAACCCTAAAAGGATAAATAATGTACTCCTTAAGTATTTATTGGATAGATATGTTTTGATTTTCATAATTAGATTGTTTTTTAATCAATTCCTGTTAAATAAATTAAACGGGCGGTGGAAGTATTTTTGTCCACCACTGCTTCGATAAGCTTAAATTCAAAGTCGAGAAGTTGCTGTTGCATGCGGAGTATTTCTTCAAAGTCGCTCCCACTGGCTGAAAAAGAAGTAATGAGTAGTTGTACGCTTTTATCAGCAAGCAAGGCCTGATCTTTGTACAGTTTTACCCTTCGTGTGGCATCATTGTAATCCTGCATGGTTTGATGAAAATTGAACTGAAGGTTGTTCATCATTTCCACGGCTGATTCAGTTGCAGCTTCACGCATATATTCTGCTTCCTGTTGCATGGCTTTGTACTTTTTCCGGTAAATGGGTAAAGTGACCGATACCATGGGCATTATCATGTCTTTTCCATTCATCATGGAGGTATTATCTGAACGAGGCCGTATTAGCATGTAATTAAGACCTAATCCCAACATGGGATAACCCATGCGGGTAGCCATGGTAAGTTTGGCTGCATTTGCCAGGGCTTCAGCTTTGTACATCTTTACCATCGGATGGTTGGCAATGCTATCGGTCAGAGAGAGAATATCAGAAATCACCGGTGGTTCTATCAATGAATCGCCTGTAAACACTTCAGACAATGGATATCGGTTAAGAAATAGGTTAAAGCCCACTTTATCGGAAATAAGTTGATCTTTCAGCAGCGCAATTCGGTTTTCAAGGGATTGTATTTCAATCCGTATCCTCAGTAGGTTTACCATATCTCCTTTACTGCCATTTCCCATTGAACTACTCAAAGAACCGCCCATATTATCTGAAGACCCCGTGGAAATTATGGCTTGTGTTGAAGTCGTTGTACCGGTTCCTGTACGCCCCTGGCCTGACATTGCATCCCCATTCATTCCCGACGAGCTTGACGAAAGACTTGAAGAACTGGTTGATACGGAGCTACCCAATCCACCAGCAATACTTGTACCGCCACTGCGAAACTTTATGAGAGCAAGCTGCTCCAGTGTCTTGAGAATTTTTAGATTTTTTTCTGCTACCTCAATTTCTTTTTGAGTCCGATAAACCTTATAATATGCAGCCCTGACATTAAAATAAAGTTCATTTTTTGCATTCCTGAAATTTTCGAACTTTGCCAGAGCCATTTTTGATGCTTCATCTTTTGCTGCCTTCAACGTACCAAACCATGGGAACATCTGCATTAATCGAATTTCGGCTATCTGGTTACCTCCCAAAAGTTCCATGGGAGGAATGAAATAACCTGATTGTATTTCCGGATCCGGTAATGATGATGCTTGTGGTAATTTCTCAAGGGCTGCTGAATATTCCAGGAATCTGGCCTTTACACCCGGATTATTTAATGCAGCTTGTTCAAGATAATACGATAAAGAATCCTGGGAGTATGTGGAAGATGATAAAAATATGCAGAAGGAGATTGAAAAAAATAGAAATAAATGATTTTTCAAAATGAGAAGTCTGAGAAACTTGCTTTTTTCAATATCATTTTTTATACTTTTCATGTTTGATCCTTCCTTGCTTTGTTGATGTTATATAATTATCCTTGCTTATTCATCCGAAATAATCAATTTTCATTCGTGCATGTAGTTTGTAAGTATCATTGGGATTTAATTGTCCTTTCCCTCCAGATACATTGTAGTACAGGGACCACAAACATTGTCATCATTTGAATAATCATTCCACCAAATGTGGGAATGGCCATGGGTACCATAATATCTGCTCCTTTACCTGTGGAGGTCAATACTGGCAGGAGGGCTATTATTGCAACAGCAGCCGTCATCATAGCCGGACGTACACGTTTTTTTCCGGCAATTACAACAGCCTCACGTACATCGTAAACCGTAGCTGGTTTCTTTTCTTCAAATACCTGGTGTATATATGTCCCCATAATTACTCCATCATCGGTAGCAATCCCGAACAAGGCGATAAATCCCACCCATACCGCCACGCTCAGGTTGATGGTATGCATCTGGAATAGGTCGCGCATATTCACTCCGGCAATGGAAAAATTCATAAACCATGGTTGTCCGTATAGCCATAGCATTAAAAAACCCCCGGCAAAGGCCACAAATACCCCTGAGAAATGAATGGATGATGCGGTAAATGTTTTGAACTGGAAAAACAACAACAAAAACACAAGAATTAAGCTGACAGGAATAACTATAGCCAACCGTTTGGTTGCCCTGAGTTGCTGTTCAAAATTTCCTGTAAATTTGTATGATACACCAGCTGGCAATTGTAACTCGCCCGATTCAAGTTTTGCTTTAATATAAGTTTCTGCCTGTTCTACTACATCCACTTCGGCTGTTCCAGGTTGTTTGTCGAAAATAACATAACCATTGAGAAATGTATTTTCGCTACGTATCATTTGTGGACCGCGTGAGTAATTCAGCTCGGCCAGTTCGCCCAATGGTACCTGAGCACCAGTCATTGAGGGTATCAGTATTTTTTTCAGTTCTTCCGGCGTGGAGCGCAACTCACGTGCATATCTTACCCTAACATGAAAGCGTTCCCGGCCTTCTACAGTGGTGGTTAACGCCATACCTCCTATAGCACTTTGCAAAATTTCCTGTACCTCGCTGATGGTCATGCCATAACGGGCAATGGCTTCGCGGTTCAGTTTTATCTCAATATAAGGAGCACCTATGGCACGGTCATAAAATACCGACCCTGGAATTACTGAAGGAACTTCCTTTAGTATTTTTTCGAGATCCAGTCCTGCTTTTTCAATGCTTTCAAGGTTCGGTCCAAAGACTTTCAATCCCATAGGTGCCCTCATGCCCGTTGAGAGCATAACCAGACGGGTCTGGATAGGTTGTAGCCTGGGTGCAGAAGTAAGACCCGGCAGATTGGTCACTTTAACTATTTCGTTCCAGATATCGTCCGGTTTTTTAATGTGTGGTCGCCATTGCCGGAAATACTCTCCATTTTCATCGGGGATAAGGAAAGTGGTTATATTTTTCGAAATAAACTGAATTAGTTTGTTCGAGGTAGATTCATGTAAGCGTGCCCATTGGTTATCCACTAAAGCATACAAATCGCCTTTTTCCTTGTCATATTTTATTCCTTTGATTCGATTGACATCGATCTCATCCCCTTTAGCATTTACATCAACCAAAATTCTTTTTTCTTCAACTTTATTTCCATTTATTTCATTTCTGACTTTTTTCACATCAATAATAAAATAACCATTCTTATCTGTTTTAAACCTTCGTCTGTGGCCATTTTCGTCAAGAATATATTCAGTTTTATAATTGATGGTGTTTTCGAACATCTGAACCGGGGCCGGATCGAGTGCCGAATTTACTCTTCCCCACTTTCCTACAGCTACTTCAACCTCTGGAATGGAAGCAAGTCTTTTATCCAGGATTTTGATATATTCAATATTTTGCTGAATTCCTGTGTGTGGCATACTGGTGGGCATTAATAGAAAGGAACCTTCGTCGAGTGCAGGCATAAATTCTTTTCCCGCTCCGGGAAAAGTCTTCGTGGCTATCTTCCAGAATCCGGTTTGTCGTATATCCAACCCTGCTTTCTCAAACCCTGATGCGGCAAATCCGAATACTTTATTAAATCCTAGCCAGATAACAATTCCCAGCAAAACTGTAAGAACAGGGACAGCAAGAAATTTCACTTTGTTTGCCAGACACCATCGCAGTAAAGGCTCATAAAAACGAACAATCATTATAAGAAGGGTAAGCACAAAGGCTACGATACCTCCCACAAAGAGGAAATTTATAAAAAAAGAATTATGGGCACCCAATGGCAACCAGCCATGTGTGAGGTAATAAAGGGCCACGAGAAGGGCAATCCCTAGATTGATATAATCAGGCATCTGCCTTCGGTCTTCAGACCATTTATGCACCAAAAGGTTATTAATGCCTATCAGAGTCAGCGCCAGAGCAGCCCATGTGTCCCATAGAACAGAAAACGCAATGCCTCCAAAAATCAGGGACATATTCCAGATATTGCTGAGACGGCGTTTATCAAATTTTATTGAAAAAATAATGTGAGAAAGCATTGGGAGTACAACAATCCCTATTACGAAGGAAGCAAGAAGTGCAAACGTTTTGGTAAAAGCGAGCGGTCTGAATAGTTTTCCTTCAGCTGCTTCCATTGCAAAGACTGGTAAAAAGCTGACGACCGTGGTTGACAAAGCCGTAATAATGGCAGACGACACTTCGGTGGTTGCGCGGAAAATGACATTTCGGAGTTTTTCTCCTTTCGCCCCCTGATTCTCAGGCATTTCAAGATGACGGATCATATTTTCCACAAGAACAATACCAATATCTGCCATCACACCAATGGCTATGGCAATACCTGACAAGGCTACAATGTTGGCATCAACCCCAAACAGCCGCATGACAATAAAAGTCATCAATACAGCCACAGGTAATAAACCGGAAATAAGTATGGATGCCCTCAGATTAAATACCAGAACGATAATTACAATAATGCTGATAAGTACTTCGTGGGTAAGCGCTGATTCGAGCGTTCCGATCGTCTCCTGAATAAGACCGGTACGGTCGTAAAAAGGAACAATGGTCACTTTGGAAACGGTTCCATCGGCTAATGTTTTACTGGGCAAACCAGGGGTGATTTCTTTAATTTTTTCCTTAATATTATTGATCACTTCCATGGGATTTGAGCCATAGCGCGCCACAACCACAGCACCAACTGCCTCTGCTCCGCCCTTATCCAGCCCTCCTCGACGTGTGGCCGGTCCGAAACTTACCTTCGCTACATCACCAATTCTGACGGGAGTATTATTTCTGACCATAATAACGGAATTTCTCAGATCATCAAGATTTTTAAGATACCCCAATCCCCGAATTACATATTCGACTTTATTTAATTCTATAGTCTCAGCTCCAATATCAAGATTGCTGTTTTTTACAGCGTTCATGATATCCATAACGGTTACTCCATAGGATTTCATGGCATCCGGGTCGATGTCTACCTGGTATTCCTTTACATATCCACCAATGGAAGCTACTTCAGATACGCCTTCAGCAGATGCCAGTGCATACTTCACGTAATAATCCTGAATACTTCGTAATTCATGTGGGTCCCAGCCACCGGTTGGTTTTCCGGTTTTTGGATCTCGTCCTTCAATGGTGTACCAGAATATTTGCCCGAGTGCGGTGGCATCGGGACCAAGATTGGGCTGAACGCCAGGAGGCAATGTTCCGGCCGGAAGCGAATTTAATTTTTCCAGGATGCGGGAACGGCTCCAGTAAAAGTCGACCTTGTCTTTAAAAATGATATAGATAAAAGACATCCCAAACATGGATGTGCTGCGGATGGTCTTTACCCCCGGAATCCCGAGCAGTGCCGTGGTAAGCGGATAGGTTATCTGGTCTTCGATATCACGCGGCGAACGTCCCATCCATTCGGTAGCAACAATCTGCTGATTATCCCCAATGTCTGGAATAGCGTCCACCGGAACCGGATCGCGGGGTAAAAAGCCGGTATTCCAGTTAAACGGTGCTGTAATAATACCCCAAACGATAAATGTAATAAGAAGGATAAACGTTACCAGCCGGTTTTCAAGAAAATATTTGATAATCCGGTTTATCATTTTTCAACTTTTTGTTACAATTCCTTGAAAATCAATAATCCAGAAAACCAGAACCTACCGGATATCCTGGTAGATTATGGTTAACTGGAATTGTTTTTAAAATAGTTGCTTTCCTTATTTCATTTGTAAGGTATCGGCATTAAGAACTGTGTTGCTGGTATCTGATGATAAATCTTTTTCTTTTTTTATCAGTTCCATTCCGCATTTTGGGCATTTACCAGGTTTATCGCTTTTTACTTCGGGATGCATAGGACATGTATAATACACTTCAGTTTCAGCAGTTACTGTTCCGGCTTTATTACTTCCGGTTTGCGGTTGCGAACTGCATGATGCAATAAAAATGACAATTGCTGTCAACGCCAAAAGGATTATTTGCTTTTTCATAATCTTAAAAATTAAAGGGTTAATGTGAAATAGAAAATCAAATTATTTTTTTGACAATCTTTCAATCAAAAGTCCTGGTCGGTAATCATTTTAAGCAATCTTGATATAGTCTGTTATATGGAATGTAATTTGGATTTACTCTGTTTTAATTGAATACTCGGAAGTAAATCAATCGAGATTTTAGCTACCTTTATTTGATTATTACAAAAGTACAGACTTCAAAAGAGATATGAATGAATCTCATCTCCGGAGAATGCAAAAAAATGCGAGTCTTAATCCAATATTCAGAATATTTCCAGGCGGGGATTCAGAAAGACTTTGTCTAATTGGAGATGTGCAACGAAAAATCAACCCGTTAGAAGGGAACAAAATGGTTGCTATAACATGTGATGCTTTTTGCAGATGAAACTGAGAAAAAGTATATTTATCAGATAGGGAAAATGCTGAAAGGAAGTCCTTACAACAGTCATTGACCAGGGATGGTGTGGAGGAATGCTCCAGGCTTTTTTGAGGCATCCCGCATGTAACTCTTTCTCCTGTGAATGAAACCTTGACTGCAGCAATCTGGTTTGAACAAATGTGTGTCGCAATGCTCAAATGCATTCCTGCTCCAAGGAGAAGTAACAGAGTCAATATTGGTCCAACCTTTTTCATGCAATATATAAACACAAATTTAGAAAGATTGTTTGATTAAACGACTAATACTGGAAAAGATATTAGATTTACATGCAGGAAACATGGCGCTGGTTGTTTTGAAATAGGTAAACGGTTGAGACTAAATGATTTTTGATGCTTATTGTGTTTAAAATCAAAATAATATGGCGAAGACTAACATTGAAATTGCTCAGAGCATCTCATTAAAGCCTATTGAAAACATTGCCCAGCAACTTGGGCTTCCTCCGGGCGAAATTGAACTGTACGGCCGTCACAAGGCAAAAATTCCACTGCATTTTATACGGCCGGAGAAGATTGCTCAAAACCAACTGATCCTTGTTTCAGCAATTTCGCCTACCCCTGCCGGCGAAGGAAAAACTACCGTTTCCATTGGCCTGGCCCAGGGACTGAACAGACTGGGAAAGAAAACTACGGTAGTTCTCAGGGAACCTTCCCTTGGTCCGGTATTCGGAATGAAAGGAGGAGCTACCGGCGGCGGCTATTCCCAGGTTCTTCCCATGGAAGATATTAACCTGCATTTCAACGGTGATTTTGCCGCGGTGGAAAAAGCCCACAACCTGCTGGCTGCTCTTATTGACAACAACATTCAGAGCAAAAAAAGAAGCCTGAATATTGATCCGCGCACCGTTACCTGGCGCAGGGTGATGGATATGAACGACCGTTCACTGCGCAACATCATCGTGGGTCTTGGCGGAACATCCTCCGGCATTCCACGGGAAACCGGTTTTGATATTACGGCTGCATCAGAAGTCATGGCGATTTTATGCCTTGCTGAAAATATCAGTGATCTGAAAACACGCCTGGGAAATATTTTTATTGGCTTCACGTTCGACAAGAAACCTATTTATGCCAGGGATCTGAAGGCAAACGGCGCCATGGCGGCCTTGCTGAAGGATGCCATCAAACCCAACCTGGTGCAAACCATCGAAGGAACGCCGGCAATTATACACGGAGGTCCCTTTGCCAATATTGCCCAGGGAACAAATTCCGTTATTGCAACCAAAATGGGATTATCCTGGTCTGATTATGTGGTAACCGAAGCAGGATTCGGATTCGACCTGGGTGCCGAAAAATTCTTTGACATCAAATGCCGGTATGCAGGACTCTTTCCTGCAGCCGTCGTTCTGGTTGCTACGGTTAGAGCACTCAAATACCATGGAGGTGCCGACCTCAAAAACCTGCGGGAACCCGATATGGAAGCACTGGCCAAAGGCATTGAAAACCTGGGTAAACATATCGAAAACATTAAGTTGTTCAACATCTGCCCTGTCGTGGCCATTAACCGTTTCGAGTCCGATACGGAGGAGGAAATTCGTTTTGTTGCTGATTATTGCACTTCAAAAGGCGTTCAGGCCGAAGTGGCCGATGTGTTTGCCAGGGGTGGGGAAGGAGCTCTTGCCCTGGCCAGACGCGTAATCCTTACTGCCGAAAAGTGCCCGGGGGAATTTACCCCGCTGTACGACTGGAACTGGAGCGTGGAGAAAAAAATTGAAACAATTGCCAAAAAAATTTACGGGGCCGAAGCAGTTGACTATACCCCCAAAGCAAAAAATCACCTCCGCAAAATACTGGATCTTGGACTGCAGAATCTTCCCGTTTGCATTGCAAAAACGCAGAAATCCCTGTCCGATAACCCTGAACTGCTTGGAAGACCAAAAGATTTTGTGGTAACGGTGCGCGAAATTGAAATAGCCGCCGGAGCAGGATTCCTGATTCCTATAACAGGTGAAATTATGCGTATGCCCGGATTACCTGATGAACCCGCCGCTGAACACATTGATATTGATGAAAATGGCCAGATCACCGGATTGTTCTAATATTTTCGTTAAGAAACCCGGCTAATTTTTGTGATGCCTGCCTCAGAAGATCCTTTGAATCACGAAGGATTTCCTCTGTACCTGGGAAATCGTCATAAAGCGTTATTACCTGCAGGATTCCCCGCGGAGGTTTGCTTTTCAGGGCGGAACTTGCAGTTCCGGCTAGGACCAGCATGGGCTTCCCTTCTCTTATGGCCATTTGCCGGATTCCTTCCACGGTTTTTCCCTGCAGGGTCTGTTCATCATACCTGCCTTCCCCGGTTATTACCAGATCACATTTTTTCAGTTCTTCTCCGAAACCAGTCAGCCGTGCCACCATATCAAATCCGGGAAGCAGCAAGCCACGGCAAAAGGCCATCAGACCGAATCCCAGACCACCTGCAGCTCCTGCTCCAGGGATCATCGAATAATCTTTCCCTGTTTTTTGTTCAACCAGCTTCGCCAGCTTCTTTAGTCCATGGTCCAGAAGTCTGACGTCAGGCGGTGCTGCACCTTTCTGCGGCCCATATACAAAAGCCGCACCTTCTTTTCCGTAAAGCGGGGCTGCAACATCACAAAGAACCCTGACCCTGTTTTCAAATACAAGATCATGAATGGCAACATCATCATAATCATGAATCCTGACAAGATTTTTCCCGGTTGGAATCACCAGGTTTCCTGATTTGTCATAAAATCGATACCCTAAAGCAGCAGCCATCCCTGTTCCTCCGTCATTAGTGGCACTGCCTCCCAGGCAGACAATAATTTCCTCACACCCGTTTCTGAAAGCATCCAGCATGAGTTCTCCGGTTCCGTATGTTGTGGTATACAGGCAGTTCCGTTCTTTTTCTTTCAGCAATGTGAGCCCTGATGCTGCCGACATTTCGATATATGCCCTTTTACCTTCCTTATCAGTTCCATACCTTGCTGTAATTTTGCGAAAAAGCGGATCGTTGACAACTGCTGAGCGATAAATTCCCTGGCTGTGCCGAACCAGAATATCCACCGTTCCTTCTCCTCCGTCGGCCATAGGAAAAAGAATAGCATTGCCACGAAACCCTCCGGCGGTGAGTCCATCCAGTATGGTTTCCGCTACCTCTCCCGCATCGAGTGAACCTTTAAATTTATCGGGTGCAATCAAAATCCGCATACCCGGAAACATAATTTTGTCTTAAATTTAGTGTTTTCTTCAATACTCTCCGATTATGCTGTCAATAATCCGCCCTACACTGATCCTTGATGAAGAACGTGTGCGGGAAAACATCGAACGCATGGCCCGGAAGGCAAAACACAATGCAATTGGTTTCCGCCCGCATTTCAAAACCCACCAGAGTGCTGAAATAGGTGGCTGGTTTCGTGATTACGGCGTAAAAAAGATTACCGTCTCATCCTTTCAGATGGCATGCTATTTTGCCGAATCCGGCTGGGATGATATAACCATAGCCTTCCCGGTAAACGTTTGTGAACTGGACCAGATGCAGAATCTTGCTTCCACAGTACATCTCAACCTGCTGGTTTCTTCCTCAGAAACGGCTGATATACTTGCGCGGGATATAAAAACAGATATCGGTATATTCATTGAAATTGATACAGGATATAAACGCAGCGGAATCGATATCAACGACATGGCTTCCCTGGAAAAAATTCTTGTTCGATTGGGCAAAAACAAACATCTTCATTTTGAGGGTTTTCTGACCCACACAGGGCAAACTTATCTGGCCGCCGGACCTGATCAGATCCGGAGCATTTCGACAGAAACATTTGCACAGCTTGCGAAGCTGAAGGAATATTTTCATTCAGCCTATCCGCATGCGATTGTTTCGGTGGGCGACACACCCGGTTGCTCTGTAATGGACAATTTTACCGGTATTGATGAAATCAGGCCGGGAAATTTTGTTTTCTATGACCTCATGCAACTGCAACTGGGCGCCTGCCGGCCCGAGGAGGTGGCTGTTGCCATGGCCTGTCCGGTGGTTGCTGTGTACCCCGAAAGGAACGAAATCATAATTTACGGTGGCGCTATCCATTTCTCGAAAGAATATATAACGCTTCCGGGAAAGGGATCCATTTTCGGAATGCTGGTATATTTCAGGAACGGCAAATTCTCTGAACCTGACCCCGATATATGGATCAGCAAGCTGTCGCAGGAACACGGTACGGTGAAAACGGTTCCTCACCAGGCCGCACATTTTTCCGTAGGAGATATTTTGTTTTTTATACCCGTTCACTCCTGCCTTACGGCCCATCTTATGCGCGACTACCAAACCCTGTCAGGCGAAATCATTCAGACCATGAACAGCTGATCTGAAATGGCGATATAATTAAAGAAAGTTGCGCGAACTTTTTTCGCTTTTGCCGATGATTTCCTATATTGCACTGGAAAATTGCATGCATATGGATAATTCACGTCGTTCATTTCTCAAAACAGCAGGAGCAGGAAGCCTGGCTGTTATTTCGGCAACTGGAGCTGTTCTGGCATCCTGTAACTCGGAAAGCAGGAAAAAACCGGCGAATAATTCCGAACAGCTTGTCCTTAACCTTTCCTGCCAGGAAGGGGTGGCACCCGGAGAAACCCTCACCGAAAAGCTCGATTTTCTGGAAGCCAATGGTTTTACAGGCCTTGAACCCTGGGGAGGCGGAATCACAAAACGGGTAGATGAACTGAAACAGGCTCTGTCCGGAAGAAATATTAAAATCAGCGTAATTTGCGCAGGTTTTGAAGGATATCTGATTGCCGACAAACCGGAACCCCGCGAAAAAGCAATGAAAAGTATCCGGGAAATTCTTACTGCCGCCGGCGAACTGGGTGCCTATGGTGTAATCGTGGTTCCTGCTTTCAACAATCAGCCTTCTCTTCCCTTTGTCGAAAGCCGTGAACTGCTGGTAAATCAGCTGAAGGAACTGGGCGAACATGCCGCTGCCAACCATACCCGAATCATCCTTGAACCTCTGAACAGAAAAGAAGCATGGTTTCTCAGGCTGGTAGCCGATGCCGCCGCCATTTGCCGCGATGTTGACAGCCCCGGTGTAGGATGCATGGGCGATTTCTGGCATATGACATGGGAAGAAACCAGCGATATGGGCGCCTTCCTCTCGGCCGGCAACTATCTTACCCATGTTCATATTGCCAGCCGCCAAACAAGAAATATTCCGGGAGAAGACCCCAACGACAATTATGTTGAAGGCTTTAAAGGACTTAAGTACATAAAATACAAAAATTTCGTAAGCTTTGAATGCGGATCAAAGGGAGACAAGAAAATCACCATCCCTGCGGCTGTCCGTTTGCTTAAAGAACAATGGGATCAAGCCTGACATAAATTGCTGAATCCGTTTCTTGATTTCTTTTTCCTGGTGTTTCATACCAGCCTGACACTTTTCAATGCGTTGGGCTGGATATGGAAACCATTGCGGAGAATTAACCTTCTGACCCTCCTGTTAACCGGATTTTCATGGTTTATTCTGGGCTTGTTCTATGGTATGGGATATTGTCCCTTGACCGACTGGCATTTCCGGGTTTTGAAAAATATGGGTCAGACAAACCTTCCGGATAGCTACCTCCAGTACCTGACTATGCGGTTCTTCCATTGGCAAATTCCTGCCGAAATCATTGATTTTGTAACTGCTTCTGTTTTCTTCCTTGCTCTGTTAATTTCGTTGTGGCTCAATATCAGAGATTGGCGGAACAGAAAAAAATATCCCGCTTCCGGTAATTAATTGTAAACCATATTAAAAACTGGAAGATAATCCCTTGAACTTTTTTTGGATTGTTTTGTTTAATCTTTGGAAAAAAATCCAAAATTTAAATAGCAATGTTTATGAAAAATGTTTTTGTCGTTATGATTTTACTCGCCTTATCACACGGAGTTTTTGCGCAGAAATCATTTTATGATTTCACTGTAACTACCATAGACGGAGAACAATTCCCTCTTTCTTCCCTGAAAGGGAAAAAAGTCATGGTGGTTAATACGGCCTCGAAGTGCGGTTTTACACCCCAGTATGCTGAACTGGAAAAACTCTATAAACAGTATGGGCCTGATAAATTTGTCATCATTGGCTTTCCTGCCAACAATTTTATGTCGCAGGAACCAGGAACCAACGAAGAAATCAAGGAATTCTGCAAACGAAATTACGGAGTAAGTTTCCCGATGATGTCGAAAATTAGTGTGAAAGGTGATGACATGCATCCGCTCTATAAATGGCTCACATCTAAGGAACTGAATGGTGTTCAGAATTCCAGTGTTCAGTGGAATTTCCAGAAATACCTTATCGATGAAAACGGAAAACTGGTAAAGGTAATACCTCCCAGGCAAAGCCCGTTATCAGATGAGATTGTGTCCTGGATTACCGGGAAAAACTAACTGTTTAGGCACTGATCAGGAGGGTGAAATACTTGCCTTTTTCTTTGTCCTTGATTTCATACCCTCTGAGAGTGCACAGAATCTCATCCCCGGATTTCAGCCTGAGTTTTGAGGTATGACTCTTTTTCAGCAACCCTTTCCAGTTACCATGACTTATTCTCTTCAGGATTTCGTCTGACCCTTCTGCCTCTGTCTCCAATAAGGAGGAAAGAACCATACCTGTTCCGGATTCTTTTGTGATCCGTAAAAATTTTTCCGCACGGTGATTGAGATAGACAACTTTTCCTGCTTCATCAATAATAATGACAGCTTCGGGTAATTCATGAAAAGCTGTTAATGCCGGTAGTGCTGAAAGCCCTGAATTTCCAATACCGGCCTTTAGTATTCTCTGGAGCTCATCGGTTTTTTTCCTGAGCTCAATGTTTTCCATCCTGAGTTCATTGATTTCTTTCGGAGAACCTGACAGGCCAATGCTTACTGCTTCTGTTTCCTTCTCAACGACATGAACTTCAACAGGCCAGGCTACCAGGATAATTTTATGAATTTCTCCCGTGATATCGGGCACAGGGGTAAGGGTAAACCGGGCTTTTTTGGCATTTCCTCCCGGTGTCCTTATGTAGAGATCTCCTCGTTGAAAATTGTTCTTTAAAGCTGCATTCCAGGCTTCCGAATATTGTTTCCTGTACGATACATCTGTCAAGGAAAGTAAACTGGTGTCCTTTACAGATTCTTCAGTGCATTCGATAAAGTCAAGATAGTCTTTGTTCCATTCCAGTATGGACCCCTGGGTATTGAAAGAAGCATAAATAACAGAACGATACAGAGCTTCAGCCTGGGCTTCAATGTCGATGGCCATATTCCTCTGCTCGGTTGTATCTATTCCCAGAAAAAGGACTCTTTCTGCACTTCCGTCCTCCCTTCTCATGCAGGTGTAAGTTGCCATTGTCCATATCTCCTGTCCGTCTTTTGTAAACAAGCGAACGTACCCCTCGAAATGACGTCCGCCGCTGGCAAGATTGTTCCAGACGGGTTCAAACCACGACATGTCGCGGGGAGGAATAAATGTAAATACATGTTTGCCTTCCACATCGGCGTTGCCCAGGTATTTTAACTTGTAGATGAATCGGGTATTGGCATAAATCAGGGTACCATCGGTAGCAAATTCTGCCCGGATAAGCGTATGATTCACTGCATTGGTAAATGTTGCCATCTGTTCGCTTTGGCGGGCTGCTTCTTCCTGCATGGCACGTAGTTCTTCCATCTGCTCACGCATTTTAACATCCTGCTCACTCAGTATGCGGGCTTGTTTTTGTGTTTCTTCAAGCAATCTGGCGGTACGCAAAGAAATTTTCAGCGCTTCAATGGAAGCTGCCAGATTCTCGGCTGCCGTTTCAAGCAAAATAAATTCATGTTGCTCAAATGGCCGGAACGACGCCACTTCAATTACTCCGAAAACGGTATCATTGTATAACAACGGCACAATGATCAGATGGTCCGGGGTGGCATCTCCAAGCCCTGAAGTAATATGGGAATATCCATCAGGGATTTCACTGAAGCTGAGTGTTTGCTTTTCCTGTATGCAGGCACCGATTAGCCCTTCTGTCACCGACAGCCTCCTGTCCGGATATTTGTTCCGGCCATAGGCAAACGATGCAGTCTGTTCAAGGTATATTTCGGCAGGATTCTCATCGTTTATTACAAATATGCCTCCCTGACATGCTTTAAGGTATTTTATCAGATAACTCAGTACTTCCTGCGTCAGCCTGTGAATATCATCCCTGTTCCTGCGCAGAATTTCATTAATCTTTGAAATACCATCGGATACCCATGCCTTCTTCTCTTCTTCCTCCTTCCTTCGCTTTGCTTCTTCTGAGGAACGTTTGATTTTCCCATCCAGTTCTCTGATCCGTTTCAGTAAGGGATCATCACTTCCGGAAACCTTCTCTGGAAGTTCATGTCCATCAATCAGATTGTCTATGGCATGCCGGTAATGATCCATGCGCTCGTCCTTTTCCGCCAACCTTTTTCTGAGAATATCAGCATGTTTTAAAAAGCGGTATACTGAAAAATGGACAACTGCCGGCAGAAGAAAGGGAAACATATCAACCAGGAAAAAAGCAGCAGAATTCCGGTGCAATCTCAGGAATGCATGGAATGAAAAAGGCTCCTTGCGGAAAACAAAGACCATTCCGTAAAAAAGAACATACATAAAAATACCCGCAAGAAAAGCTTTCAGCAACAATCGGACGTACCGTTCATGCTCCGGATGATTGGTCATAAACTTGTCTCTGTAAGAATCTCCTGATTCAGGGCAGGGTCATTTTATACCTGCCACTGCAGTCACTAAAATACAGTTTTTTTCAACCTGATGAAGCCCGCCTGGTAAAATTAACTGAGGGAAGTGTGCTAATCCGACAAACTCAATGGAAACTCTGCCAGATGCTGACTCAGAATGGCTATGATCTCAGGAAATTTGGAGAACCTGTTGGACCTTTTTGATAAGTTCCTGTATATCGATGGGCTTAACAAAATACGAAATCGCCCCCAGTTCCAGCGTATGCTGAAGATTTTCCTGATCGCTTACCGCTGTAACTATAATTACGGGTATATCCTTCTTCTGCGGATCCGATTTCAGCTTTTTCAGAAAATCATATCCGTTGATTTTGGGCATCAGTAAATCAAGAAGAATGAGATCGGGAAGTTCATTTTCCATAATCTGCTCCGCTTCCATAACATTCAGGGCAGTCTTTACCCGTATACCCTTATCGTTAAGAATGGCATCGAGCAGAACAACATTGGTGTTTGAATCATCAATAACCAGTACAAGAGGTTGATAGCTATTGCCTTTCATAATTCTGCGGCTGATTTCTGCTTTCTTGAAATTTCTCCAAAGTTAACAACTTAGTTAATATTTTCATACGATTCCACAAATATGATTTTAATCATCATGATAAAATGATTTGTATTTATCTGGATCTTTTCTTAATTTTAAATTGATTTTTCAGGGTGGCAGAAAAGCATTCTCAGTTGGTTAACATGCAATCATCCTTTCAATTGCCTTACGCAGAGTTGCTGAACGAACAGGAACGGCAGCTTCTCTATGAACGCAGCAACGAAGTTACCTATGATGCAAAAGAAATAATTTTTCATCAGGGTAGCCGTTCATCCCACATTATGTACCTGAAAGAAGGTCTGGTAAAAGTTTTTAAGACAAACCGGCAGAAAAAGTCGGTCATTTTGAAAATAATTCCCCCTGGCAATTACTTTGGTTTGATCTCTGTCTTCGGATCGGAAATACATCAGTATTCAGCAGCTTGCGTGGAGCCTTCGGTTATCGTTGATATTGATATCAATGCATTTCGTTCTGTCCTTGCCGGAAACGGGCATTATGCCACGAAGCTTTTGACTAAGGTGAGCCAGGACGGCCTGTTCATTTTCGATCGGCTTATGGCTCAGACACATAAGCAGCTTCCGGGCAGAATTGCTGATGTTCTTTTATATTTTGCTGAAACCATTTACGGGAGCACATCGTATACTTTACCGTTGACAAGAAAGGAACTAGCGGAGCTTGCCGGTACAACAAAGGAAAGTTTTATCCGCACCCTGATGGAATTCAAGCGCGATCGGATTATCAACCTGGAAGGTTCCAAAGTGGAAATTGTCAGCATGAAAATTGTGGAAACATTGAGTAACCTTGGATAAATGATGCCTCCCCGTATTCTTGTTGTCGATGATCTGGTAATGAACCGTATTCTTCTGAGAGAGATTCTGACCGAGCTTCATTACGATTTTGTGCTGGCTGAAAACGGAAAAAAGGCAATCGAATGCCTCGAATCAGAACCGGTAGATGTTATACTGATGGATATCGAAATGCCGGTTATGAATGGTATAGAAACAACCCGTCACATTCGCAGCAATCTTCCGCCCCCGGCATCCAATGTTCCAATTGTTGCATTGACAGCACACAATCCCCGCATTTTTTTCGAGGATTTCCGCGATGTAGGGTTCGATGCAATACTTACCAAGCCTTATTCCATTGAAAAACTTCGGGAGATTATTTTACGGTTTTGCTGAACGTCTTGTCTTTTCAGCAAAAATTCCCGTCCATCGTTCCCCGTTTGATTTTGCATACCCTCTGAACATGCCTTTGGTATTATATACCATGGCAATATTGCCGTTTCGGTCAAGGGCAATTACTCCACCCTCACCTCCGGCTCTTTTCAGCAGTTCATTGATAACAAAGTTCGCCGCCTGTCTGATTGTCCATCCCTTATATTCCACCATGTCGGCGATGGAATGGGCAACGACAAAACGGATAAAATACTCGCCGATTCCGGTGCACGATACAGCACATGATTTGTTGCTGGCATAGGTGCCTGCCCCGATGACAGGTGTATCACCAATTCGTCCCCATCGCTTGTTGGTTAATCCTCCGGTAGAGGTTCCTGCGGCAAGATTTCCTTCCTGGTCCAGGGCAACACAACCCACGGTACCCAGTTTGCTTTCTTTCAATTTTCTCAGGTGTTCTTCCCAGCGTCCCGGAGTGAAAAAATAGGCACTATCGGCTGTTTCAAGCTGATACTTCCGGGCGAATTCCGATGCTCCCCGGCCCGAAAGAAATACATATTCCGATGAATCCATTACCATTCTTGCCAGGGAAATGGGATGCCGCACGTCCTCAACCCCTGCCACCGCACCGGCTTTGCTTCCCTGTCCATCCATTATGGAAGCATCCATGGAAACCCTGCCTTCATAGGTGTAAACTGATCCTTTTCCTGCATTGAACAGGGGATTATCCTCCATTACGCGGATGGCTGCTTCCACTGCATCGATGCTTTTTCCTCCCTTTTGAAGTATCTTTTCACCGGCCGACAGAGCCTCATTTAGCCCGCTGATGTACGCCTGTTTTACCGAATCGGGCAGATCGGCCGAAATGGCTCCGGCTCCCCCATGAACCACAATAACATATCTGGGTGGTTTTTCCCTGGTACATGAGACAATGAAAAACAAAAGCAATATAAGACCAATCTTTTCAATAATGCCTTTTATCATAATATCATTCTCGCTTAGACGGTTTCAGTGCGAATGTACATTTTTTTTCAGTTTCTTCCTTATCTTAGCGACTTCTTAAGAAAAAGTTAAGAATACATGAAACTTGGCAGAAGTCTTTTGTTTTGCATCCGATACACAGCTTTCTGGCTTGCATTTTTTATCGTGGCACGCACTCTTTTTCTGGTTTTCAATCTGAATTTGGCTCATGAAGCCGGTATTGGAAGCGTATGGCAAATCTTCCGGCACGGATTGATTCACGATATTTCCGTTACATCCTATATTCTGCTCATACCTGTTGTATGGCTGGCCGCTACAAGCTTTTTCAGCGGTAGGTGGATCGTGCGGTTTCTTTCTGTTTATACCTGGCTTATCCTCGTTCTTGTCACGGTAATTGTAATTATCGATCTGGAATTATATAAGTATTGGGGGTTCCGGCTTGATGCAACTCCCTTGCTCTACGTGAAGCATCCCAGGGAGATGCTCGCTTCCGTTACCGCCGGTATCATCATCAGGCAGATCCTTGTCGGAATCCTTCTTTCCGGAAGCTTTCTCATCTTTTACAGGAAATGGATTGAGCCCGGAAGCGAATCGTACGGCAAAAGCGGTTTGGCCGGCCTGATGGTTTATCTTCTCATCGCTCCATCTCTTATTATACCTATTCGCGGAGGCTTTGGAGTGGCTCCGCTGAACGCCGGCTCGGTCTATTTTTCCAAAAACCCCTTTGAGAACCATGCGGCGGTTAATGTGGTTTTCAACCTTGGTTATGCGTTATCAAACCTTGAATCAGAAAAAAATCCCTACAAAGTTGTTGACGTCAAAGTAGCAGAACAGATTGCCGATAGCTTACTTGCAAAAGGAAATAATGATACGATACAGATACTCAATACCAGGAGGCCTGATATTCTGATTATCGTCCTCGAGAGTTTTACGGCAAAGGCAATCGGATGCCTCGGAGGTGTACCGGGAATAACTCCCAACTTTGACCGGTATGCTAAGGAAGGACTTCTTTTTACGAATGTATATTCGAGCGGAGACCGGTCTGACAAGGGTCTCGTTGCTGTTCTCAGCGCCTATCCGGCACTTCCTTCGCTTTCCATTATCAAATATCCTAAGAAAACCCAGAACCTGCCGTTTATAAGCAAAGATCTGAAAAAACTGGGCTACCATTCAACGTTCTTCCATGGAGGAGATGTGGACTTTGCCAACATGCGTTCCTATTTTACCAATGGGGGATTCGATAAAATCGTGTCCAAATCGGATTTTAATCCCCGCGATTTCAATTCAAAATGGGGTGTTCACGATCATGTGGTTTTCGATACCCTGGCTTCTTTTCTGTCGCATCCTGCTGAACCGTTTTTCACCGTTTTCTTTACGCTCAGCAGCCATGAACCGTTTGAAGTCCCCGGAAAACCAGTGAAACCTTCTGCCAGTTCGGAAGAAAAATTTCTCAATGCAGTGCATTATACCGACAGTTGTCTCGGGGCTTTCCTTGACCGGGTGAGCCGGATGGAGTGGTGGAACAATGCCCTGATCATACTGGTGGCTGATCACGGAAGCCGTCATCCCGGCTATCACGAGGCAAATGATTACCGCAGGTACCATATTGGAATGCTATGGCTTGGCGGAGCTCTCCGTCTGAAGGGCACCATACCGGCACTGGTTTCTCAGACCAGCATTATTCCAACTGTTGTACGGCAGATGGGCCTTTCGGATGCACCATACCGCTTCGGACAGAGCATTTTTGACCCGGAAAGAAAACATTTCGCTATGTTTTTCTATAACGACGGATTTGGCATGATTACCGAACATTCCAACTTTGCCTTCGATAACCGGTCCATGTCCGTTACCCGATCTGTCGGAGGTTACAAGGACGTTGATGTTCTCACTGGCCGGGCATTTCTTCAGTACCTGTACGATGATTTTATGTCACGCTAAACCCCAGTTTACTTTTGCAGAACGACGTTGCCGAATTCGGTGCTGACGTGCACCCGCGAAGAAATCTTCTCGTCCTTACCAATACGGCCTGAAACCTGCATCTGCGTGTTCTCAACTATTCTGCTTACTCGTGCATTGTCCTCCGGATACAGGATCTTTGAAAAACGGGCTGTTCCGTCAAGCTGATAGGAAGCCCCTTCGTCTATCCCCAGCCGGATACTTCCATAACTGTTGTCAATTTCAATACTTTCGAAGTTCGCAGGGACAAAATCAACCCGGCAATCACTGTAGCGTAAATTGAGATCAATTTTATTGCTGATTTTATCAAAACGGTAATTGGTATAGGCACCGGTACCGGCAAAATTAACCAGGGTTCCGATTTCATATGTGTCATACTTGGCATCCGAAACCAGTGAACTGCCTTCTGAGAGCATCAATTTCGAATATTTGCTGATGACAATAAGGGCTTTTGCTTTTTCAATGCTCATTTTTGAATATTTCATGTCAACTTTGAGCCATTGGCATTCATCAACCGTAGCATTACCATAGGCAAGAACAATCTGGCTTAACGGTTTGTTGTCAGTCCTCTTCAGACGGTTGGCACGCAGATTCCCGTACTTTATGTTGACATCGATAAGTCCGGATAATTCATTAATCGCTGCATCACCGTATTTGTTCACCAGGGTTAGTTGCATGGATTCAGGCATATTTACCGTATAATCAATGCTGAACTTTTTTCTCCCCGCGTTGCCGAAAACCTGGTTTGAATTAAACCTATTGTCGAGCACGGTTATAGCACGTATCTCTTTCTCCTTATAGGAAAAATCAACGTTCACATAGCCGAGAATACGGTCGGCCTTTTCCTTGCTTTCTCCTTCCAGGGTAGCCACAACATCAATGACAACCCTGTCCTGGTTCCAGTTTTTTATGGTTACGTTGCCGTAAATATTTTCAATCCGCAAGACATCCCCGGCACCAACCTGGTACTCTTCATGAAATTTCTTAGTGTATTGCCTTTCCTGTCCTGCAACTATCTGGATTGCCAGTATCTGAATCAGAAATACTGCAACCAGAAAACTAAAGTACCGATTCATTCGTTTCATGGCTATTGTTATTAATATTATTGCATATAGGTTGAAGTCGTATCAGCAAATCATCAAGCAGTTCAAGTTTGGTTTTATATTGGTTCAGAATGGTTTCAACCAAAACTTCGTTGGTTGGGTTTTGTTGCAGTTCCGTCAGAAGTTGGGTATCGCTTTCTGTGATCTCTTCAATTTCCTGAAGAAGAGCTGTCTTTTTCCACTCCGGGATACAGGAAATGGCATTCAGTTCACTGATTTTTTCCTTCAGACTTGCCGTATAGAATTGTTCCACTTCTCTATATTCAGGGCGTAAAGTTCCCAGGGTAAGCCGAGCATCCGCATTATTCATCCGGCTGGCCGGCTGGTACAGAAACCATAAACCGGCCAGAATAATGAATCCGGCAGCAACGGCAGAAATCCTGGCAAGCAACACCATGCGTCCTCTGTTTTCCAGCCTCTTGCTGAACCGAAGATCATGACCAGGTGATGGTTCCTCCTTATCGAAAACCTCCCGGTTGTTTCTGATGATTTCTTCCAGGTTTTTCATTTTCCTTTAAGAATTTCAATAAGTTTCTTTCTACCTCTTGCAAATTGCGATCGGGCTGTTGAATTGCTTATTCCCAGTATCTTTCCGATCTCTTCATGATCATACCCTTCCAGGAGATACAGGGAAACGACAATGCGGTAACCTTCAGGAAGCTGCAGTATGGCTTTTCTGATTTGCTCGGCTTGAATCTCAATGTCTTCATCCTTATCACTTGCCGATGTTTCGTCTTCCTCCTCCGGAGTGCTTTCTTCGCTGAGCTCAGCTTCCATTAATTTTCGTCGCTTGCGGAGTTTGTCGATGGAAGTGTTGATCACAATTCTTTTGAGCCAGAGCCCTAATCCTGACCTCCCTTCAAACTCTGTCAGCCGGCGAAAAGCCTTGATAAATGCTTCCTGCATGGCGTCTTCTGCATCGTCGGACCGGCCCAAAATGCGCAGGCTTGTGTTGTACATAGCCCTGTAGTAACGGTAGTACAATTCCATCTGCGCATTCCGGTCGCCCTTTCTGCACATGTCAATGAGCGTTTTTTCTGAAATGTCTGAAAGTCTTTCCTTCATTCTTTCATATGAATAGACGAAGGTACGGAAAAAACGTTGCATCAGGTATCGTCTGATGGCAGTCAATCAAAACCGGAACAAGGCCTCCCTGCAGGGAAAATCAGACAATTGACGTTGATCCGAAAGAAAAGAGAAGAAACAGGGCCATTAATTCTATCCGCAGAACCCCGGATGGCTCTTTACACAGGGAATCTTACACTATGCCTGGTTTTTGGTTGGCATGAAAAGAAAATAAAGCATGCCAGTTACCACTTTTCCCGTCTCATACTGAAGTTCAGACCCCAGTAAGGAATGGGGAATGGAATATACCAGAATCTGAACTGCGGCCGCCAGAACAACAAGCCCCCTCCGGTCTTTCTTTCTGTTTCCTGCCCAGGCAATTACCCAGAAAATAAACGCAATCAAAGTCTTATTGTCGGTAAGATCCATTCCGAAAGGAAATCCGGTCCATAATGCCCCAAATGCGTATTTTTGGACTATTGGCCCAAGAATCAGTCCGCCGGCAAACAACAAAACCAGAGTGGCTGTCATGGCCGGTCTGAATTGGCGCTTCCGGCTCAGTGCGAACAGTCCGGCAAGATTGGAAATCCACATCGAAAAGAACATGAGAAAGATATGCGGAACAAGCACCCACGCAGGCACAGCACCTTTAAACCGTATGATAACAGGCCCTGCACTCACGGTAGATCCTGGTTGTCCGGAAGCAGAAAGCTGAACAGAATATTCCAGCTTCCCTGCAGGTGGTTGCGACGGCAATTCTGCTACCAGCACTTCACCTTCCCGCCGGAACGATAAAACCTGATAGGCTTCATTGGTCGGGTAACGTTTATACTGCAAAAGTGCATGCACCGCGGTATCGGGAACAGGCAAAACGATGGTACAGTTCTCAGTGCTGGTATGGCTCCGGGGTAAACGGAGAGAATACTGGTGTTCTCCCAGTTTCATTTGTATCCTGGCCGGATAGGTTGGACCTGTCATCCGCTGATAAACAGCTGCAATAAGCGTAATAACCAGAGCAATTAACCAGTAAAGAAATGATTTCATATTTATAATTGAATGAATAAAAGTTCCTTTTTTCCGTCCCGCAGTACCTCAACCTCAACTAATTGGCCTGATGAGAGTTTGGAGAGGCGGTACATGTATTCCTCAATGTTATGAACAGGTTTTCTGTCCAGAGAGACAATGATATCTCCCTTTTTCATGCCACCCCGCCAGGCCGGTTTATCACGGGTAACAAAGTCAACCCGCAAACCGTTATTGTCAGGTGATGTAAAATCGGGCATTATACCAAGCGTGACTTTGAACCGCGGCCTTCCGCCCTGCTGTCCGGCCGGGCCGGATTCTCTGAAAGTAAGGCCTTTTGGCAGGGTATCCAGCGCCCATGCCAGGGCATAAACATAATTCCCTACCTGCACCATCCCGCCATAATTGATTTTATCAGCATCGTCGTATGGCGTATGATAGTCAGTATGGGCTCCAGTCGACAGAAAAAATACGGGAATGTTCCTGCTGTAAAAGGCTGCATGGTCAGATGGCCCGATTCCTTCAGGTGACATAACCAGCCGGAAAACGGAATCCCTGTTAAGTTCCCTGAGCAATGCTTCGGCTTCGGCCGATGTGCCGGTTCCTCCGATCTGAAGGCTTCGGTCATCACGCAATCTGCCAACCATGTCCAGGTTAATCATTGCCTTGACAGAATGTATATCAACCGGGGGATGATTGGTAAAATAGGTAGCACCAAGAATTCCCATTTCTTCCGCACCAAAGGCCACAAAAATGATGCTTCGCTTCAGTTCGTTCCGATGTGCTGAAAGCTTTTCCGCCAGCTCAAGCAGCAGAGAAACCCCGGAGGCATTATCATCTGCGCCGTTATGAACGGCAAGGGTATCCGGAACCCGGGATCCGGACCCGGGTCCCCCCATTCCAAGATGATCCTTATGGGCACCTATTACTATATATTCATTCTGAAGGATGGGGTCATTGCCCCGGAGCAGGCCTGCAACATTACTGGTCCATACCTTGTGCGAAAGAACATTTGCACGGGCATATACTTTTTTACCCGGATCAAACCCAACAGGACAATGACAGCTGTCGGCCAGCATTTCATACCAGACAATGCTTTTCCCGGAAGCTTCCAGAAGGTCATCGGCAACTTTTCTCGAAATATGCAGAACAGGAATCTGCATTCTGCTTTCTGTTCTCCTCATTGGCACCAGCTCGTCCATACGGTCGTATTGACTACCCGATACAAACAGTACCCCGGAGGCCCCTTTGTCCGCCGCCAGCATGGCTTTTGTCCGGTCATCGGTAAACCGGGAAAAAGAAGAGGGGAGAGGGTTCTTTTCCGGTTCTCCCCTGAGAATGAGGCACCATTTGCCCGCAACGTCCAGATTCCGGTAGTCATCCCACGTAAAAGTATCGGCAACAATTGAAAACCCATAACCGGCAAAAACAACTGAAGATGCCACCGAATCAGACCCGCTGAAAGGAAATGCCGAAAAATCCTTACCATATTCCCAGCGTCGGGATCCTGTTATCAATGCATTGCCTTTACCGGCTTCTGTTGAACCGGTAACTTCAAATTTCTGAAATCCATCGTCAAATAACATATCCATCTTATACGCCTTAAAATGGGCCCGGATATATTCTGATGCCACACGATCACCTTCCGTGCCGGGATAACGCCCGGCCAGTTTATCTGAAGCAAGAACTGCCTCATGCTCCTGGAGCTCTTTCTGGGTGATTTCCGGATTGTCGGGATGGACAGCACAGGTTTTTACAAACAATACAAAGAGAATCGGAATAAGAAATTTCATGTTGATTTATTTAATGCTTCAAAAATAAGTAAAGTCATTACATCCATTGTAACGTTTTTTTTGCTGTTTTGTTTAAACCCTTTGGTAGTAGCTCAAATAGTGCAGGAAAAAGGTATTCATGGTGACATTCCTTGCCATGAAACCCACATGTTTTACAAACACAAACACAGCGGTAATAAAATGCCGAACATGTGGGTTCCATCATACCATTGAAAATTAATTTTATTATGATGAAAAAACGTATTCAACTGTTGTTAAATTGAGAAAAAGTATTTACATTTGACCATTCGGTTAAATTATAAAATTAAACCATTTGGTTAATAACCCGATGAGAACTCCTGACGAACCCACCGGACAAAGGACGGAAAGTCTCATTCTGGAAGCCGCCCGGCAGGTCTTCCTTGACAAAGGGCTGGAAGGTGCCCGCATGCAGGAAATTGCTGACCGGGCCGGAATCAACAAGGCCCTTCTTCATTATTATTTCCGGAATAAAGAAAAACTGTTCGAACATGTTTTTGAGTCAGTTATTGCCTCTTTTATTCCACAGGTCCTTCATCTGATGGGTTCTGATGAACCCATCCCCGACAAAATCCGTCAGTTTGTTTCCATCTACCTTGATGTCATTTATGAAAATCCCTTTATTCCCAGGTTTATTCTTCACGAGATGAACCGCGATCCCGAGCATTTAACAGCCATGATGGAACGCATCGCCGGAAAAGATATCCGAAAACAACTGAAAAAACTGGATGAAGATCTGGCTGAAGCTTCCCGTCGTGGTCAGATAAAACCAGTCCGTGCAGTGCATCTGCTGGTGCACATGTTATCCCTTTGCATATTCCCGGTTGTTGCCAAACCGGTTATTGCCGGCATCCTCTTTCACAACAATGAAAAGGAATACAAACAGTTTCTGATAACGCGTAAGGAGATAGTTTCTGATTTCATTATCAATGGGCTGAAATGCTGATGGAATTTTCGCTTCAAACAAGAGGTAAATGTTGTTAATCATGCAAAAGCATTGACTTATGATATGGAAAGTCTTTTCAGGCAGTGTTTTCTTCCTGATGGCAGGGACGGTTCCCGGTCAGGTTCCGGCCTCGGTAACTCTTACCGGCTGTTATGACAGTGCACGTGTTTATTATCCCGTATTCAGGGAAAACAGCCTTCTGCAGGAATCGCTGAACCTGAAAATCAAAAATCTGAATGCATCCTGGTATCCGCAGGTTTCTTTTGGTGCTCAGGCGGCTTACTATTCCGATATTACGGAATTGAATGTGAACATTCCTATACCCGGTATCGAGTTTCCTAAGGCACCTCATGAACAATACCGGATGTTTCTTGACCTGAGTCAGACAATTTGGGATGGCGGTACTTCCCGTGAACAGAAACTCTACGAACAGAAGACTGCCGAAGCCACTGCAAAACAGCTGGAAACCGAAATGCAGCAGCTTCGCGAACGGATTAACAATGTGTACTATCTTATCCTTCTTCTGAAGGAAAGTGAACATCTGTACGAACTTTCACGTCAGACACTGGCAAGCCGTCTGGCGGGCATGGAAACAGCCGTAAACGCCGGAGCAGCAATGCTGGTGCAGAAAAATCAGATTCAGGCTGAGCTGTTGCGCACCGAACAGCAGCTCGCGGAGGTAAGAAAAGACAGGGAAGCGGCCCTTGGAATCCTGGGTATTCTTACCGGGACAGAGTTTTCCGATTCAACGGTCTTTAAGATTCCGGTCTTTTCCGGCGAAATCATTTCTGACACTCTTATCCGCCCGGAAGTAGATGTGCTTGATTTGCAGATTGCTGCAAACAAATACCTGGAACAAACCATCCGAACCCGAAATTATCCGAAAATACTTGCCTTTGCTCAGGCCGGTTACGGAAATCCTCCGGGAATGAATCTCCTGCGAAACGAATGGGATTTCTATTGGTCGGCCGGCATAGGAATGAAATGGAACCTGTGGGACTGGAACAGTACAAAACGCGAGATGCGCATGGCGTCCATCCAGAGAGAAAAACTTGCTATCCGTAAAGAGACGTTTGAAACAAATACCAGAACCCTTCTTACTCAGGAGAAAGCAAACATGTTAAAATTCAGGGAAGCCGTCCTTCGTTCTGATGAGATTGTCCGGTTGCACCGTCAGATACTCAGTTCAATGGCTTCCGGTCTGGAAAACGGTGTAATCACTGCTACGGACTATCTGGCTGAGCACAATACCCTTCTGCAGGCCGAAATATCACGTTCAGTGAACAGGCTGCAACTCCTCAGAGCCATCACAAACTACTATACTATTCAGGGTACTATTGAATCAAAGGTCTTGGGATGGGAAAATCCCGTGTGGGAAACAAAAGCAGGCAATGAATAAAATAATCCATATCTTTTCAAACTGAACCTTGTATGAAGAAAACGGCACTTCTTTTATCAATAACCTGCCTGGCATTATCCTGTGGCACCGACAGGCAGAAGTCAGATGCTTATGGAAATTTCGAAGCAGTGGAGTACATTGTTTCAGCCGAGGCCCAGGGCACCCTCACCGAGTTTCTGCCGGAAGAAGGTATAACCGGAATGGCAGGCAGTTATGCCGGATGCATTGATACAATACAACTGTTTTTGAAAAAGCAACAGTTGATGGCACAGAAAAAAGGCTTAACTGCACGCTGGAAGGCAGTAAATGCGCAGCTTGATGTGTTATCGGAACAAAAAAATATTCTTCTTAAGGAAAAGAACCGGATTGAAAAGCTTCTGGAAGGCAGTGCGGCAACTCCAAAACAGCTCGACGATGTGGAGGGCAATATAAAGGTTCTTGACAAACAATCTGCTTCGGTCAGTCTTCAGAAAGAAAATCTGGCGGCAGAGAATGATGCCCTGAATGTGCAGATTGCGCAGGTCAATGAACAAATCCGGAAATCCCTGATCCGCTATCCGGTTACAGGCACTGTTCTTGAAAAATATGCCGAAAAATCCGAACTGGTTATCCCGGGAAAACCGTTGTTCAGAATGGCTTCACTCGATACTATGCTGCTTCGTGTATATGTTGACGGAAGCCAGTTGCCAGCGATACAGCTTAACCAGAAGGCAGAAGTTCTGGTCGATTCGGAAAACGGCAGGCTGAAAAAGCTCCCGGGCCGCGTTTGCTGGATTGCCTCACAGGCTGAATTTACTCCAAAGACCATTCAAACCCGCAAGGAAAGGATTAACCTTGTTTATGCAGTCAAAATCAGTGTACCAAACGACGGAAGCCTTAAAATAGGAATGCCGGGTGAGGCTGTATTTTTTACAAAGGAAAAATGATATGAACCCGTTTGTTGACGTTCAGCAGATTACAAAACAATTCGGCAATATTACCGCATTGCGTAATGTTTCATTTACCGTCGAACCGGGTCAGATTTTCGGATTAATCGGACCCGACGGGGCAGGAAAGACCACTCTGTTCAGAATTATTGCCACACTTCTCCTTCCCGACGAGGGAAAGGTTCTTGTAAAGGGAACCGATGTGGCCGGTAACTATTGGAAAATCAGGGAAATCATAGGGTATATGCCGGGAAGGTTTTCTCTGTATCAGGACCTTACGGTAAAGGAAAACCTTGAGTTTTTTGCCTCCGTCTTCCGGTCGTCGGTTCAGCAAAACTATCGCCTGATTAAACCTATCTATGACCAGTTAAAGCCGTTTGAGGAACGCCGGGCCGGTAACCTTTCCGGGGGTATGAAGCAGAAACTGGCTCTCTGCTGTGCTCTGATTCATAAACCCCTTCTCCTGATTCTGGACGAACCCACTACCGGAGTTGATGCGGTCTCACGGGCCGAATTCTGGGAAATCCTTCATGAACTGGTTAAGGCTGGTATCACTATTCTTGTTTCCACTTCCTATATGAACGAAGCTTCACGCTGTGACCGTATTGCCCTCCTGCAAAATGGAAACATACTCGCAATCGGTTCCCCTGACGAAATCGTTGGAAAGTTCCCCTCACAGGTTTACTCGATTACTTCCGGTGATAATTTCAGGCTTATTTACACCTTGAACCGTTGGGAGAAAACACGATTTGCCTGGATGTTCGGACAAACTGTTCACTGGATCCCAAAAGAACCGGTTGACACAATAGACCATATCCGTGCCTTCCTTGATGCATCAGGCATTATGGCGGTTCATATCGACGAAATCTCACCCAATATGGAAGATTGTTTTATGGAGTTAATGACAGAATGAGCATATGGCTAACAATCCTGCTATACAGGTAAAGGATCTGGTAAAAAAATTCGGCAGTTTTACCGCCAATGACAGGTTAACCTTTGAGGTCTATCAAGGTGAAATCTTTGGATTTCTGGGAGCCAATGGAGCGGGCAAAACAACGGCCATTAAGATCTTGTGCGGGTTGTCAGCACCTACCTCCGGAGAGGTATTTGTGACAGGATGCAATGTAGCGCTCCAGCCGGAAAAGGTTAAGAAAAATATAGGTTATATGAGCCAGCGTTTTTCCCTGTACGATGATCTGACGGTGGCCGAAAATATATGGTTCTATGCTGGTATTTACGGAATGAACCGACAACAAATAAAACAGCGCACGAATCAACTGCTCTCTGAAATGGGAATCAGCCATATACGTGATACCCTGATACGGGATATTCCCATCGGGTGGAAACAAAAGCTGGCCTTTCTGGTTGCCGTGTTTCATGATCCTCCGCTGGTTTTTCTTGACGAACCTACAGCAGGGGTTGATCCGCTGGCACGGAGGCAATTCTGGGAGCTGATTTATCAATATGCTGCCCGCCAAAAAACGGTTTTCGTTACTACTCATTACCTGGACGAGGCTGAATACTGCGATCGGGTGTGCATTTTATCGGAAGGAAAAATTGCGGCTCTGGGAAGCCCGGAAGAATTAAAAAAACATTGGAATGCAACTTCAGTGGAAGACGTCTTCCTGCGCATTGCCAGGCCAAATCATAACAACAACTGAACGAATATGGAGAAAGCTGCGATTTTCGATATGGATGGTGTTCTGATGAACAATAATCCCTGGCATATTCAGGCATGGATCACCTTTGCAGAAAAATACGGATTATCAATTACTCCTGAAGAAGTAGAAACCCACTTCGGAAACACGAACCGTGACTACCTGACTTTTTTGTTCGGGAAAGAATTGCCGCCGGATGAAATGGAAAAAATGGCCGAAGAAAAGGAACAGATTTACCGCTCTCTGTGCGAAAAGTATATTCAACCGCTCAATGGCCTTATCCGTTTTCTGGAAGAATTAAAAAAATATCATTTCGGTATCGCTCTGGCTACCGGAGGCCCTCTTTCCAATGTGCAATTTGTTATGGATAAACTGAAAACAGGGCATCTTTTTGATGTTTATGTTTACGACAGCATGGTGAAAAGGGGAAAGCCCGACCCGGAACTCTTTCTGAAAGCAGCAGAACTTCTTGGTGCAGATCCCAGGAATTGCGTGGTTTTTGAAGATTCTGTCCACGGAATCGAAGCCGCCAGGCGTGCTTCCATGTTACCTGTTGGTATCAATACTTCTGGCAACAGGGAGAAACTTAAAAATGCTTCCCTCGTTGTGAACGATTTTTCAGAAATCAACGCAGAGAAAATACTTGAAATGCTTAACCACCGGAAGAATATATGAAAGCTTTTATCGGATTTGTCCGGAAAGAATTTTATCATATTGTACGCGACTATCGTACATTGCTTGTCCTTTTCGGCATGCCGGTGGCACAGATGCTCATCTTCGGATTTGTCATTTCAACCGAAATCCGCAATGTGAATATTGCCATTTACGATCAGAGCAATGATGTGTATACACGCCAGATTACCGACAGGCTGATCTCATCGGGCTATTTCAGATTGTACCAGCGCATCCGGTCGCCCGAACAGATCCGGCAGGCGTTCCGCAGCGGAAAAGTTAAGGAAGTGGTGGTTTATGAACCGGATTTTGCCGGTAAACTGCTTCGAAACGGCCTGGCAAACGTTCAGATTATCGCCGATGCCAGCGATGCAAATCAGGCCCATATGATGGTCGGCTACACTTCCGAAATCCTGTTTTCCTGTATGGCCGCCTGGAACAAAAATGCACCACTGCCTGCCACCATTCAGGTAAAACCACGTATGCTCTACAACGAAAATCTGAGCAGTGCCTATATGTTCGTCCCAGGTACCATGGCCATGATCCTCATGCTCATTTGTACCCTCATGACGTCAATTTCTATCGTCAGGGAAAAAGAAACCGGCTCTATGGAAGTGCTGCTTGCCTCTCCTTTACGTCCGTTTCAGATCATTGGAGGGAAAGTTGTTCCCTATATAATTCTTTCGCTTGTAAATGCAATTTCGGTTATATTTCTGGGGGTATTTGTTTTTGGCGTGCCGGTCCATGGTTCACTCCTTCTTCTGCTTTTTGAATGCCTCCTTTATATTTCCCTGGCCCTTTCCATTGGTATCTTCATTTCCACAGTAACCAGCAGCCAGCAACTCGCCTTGTTCCTGTCTATGCTGATCCTGATGCTCCCCACTATATTGCTCTCAGGCTTTATTTTTCCTGTCGAAAGCATGCCCGCAATATTGCAATGGATTTGCCACCTGATGCCTCCCAAATATTTTATTACCATTCTTAAAGATATTATGCTGAAAGGAACCGGAATCGATACGGTATGGCTCGAAACTCTTGTACTGCTGGGAATGACAGTGCTGTTTTTTGCGATCAGTATCCGACGGTTTCAGATTCGGTTACACCAATGATGCTTCTGATATGCAAAGAATTCTGTTTATCATCCGGAAAGAGTTCCTTCAGATCTTCAGGAACCGGTTTATGGTTCCCATCATATTTGTGGTACCTCTTGTCCAGCTGATCATCCTTGTAAATGCCGCCACACTCGAAATGAAAAATATCAGGATTACCATTGTCGATAATGATAATTCGTCCTTAAGCCGTGGCCTTTCAGATCACATTGTTCATTCACCCTTTTTTATACATGTTCCGCAGAAAGGCAATAACCTGAACCAGGTTATGCGAAGTATGGAAAAAGACAAAACGGATGTTATCCTGATTTTCCCCGACCGTTTCAGCCGGACCCTTCATCAAAACCGGCCGGCCGACCTGCAGTTGCTGATCAATGCCATCAACGGGATGAAAGCCGGAATCACATCATCGTATATTGCCCAGATTGTCAGAAACTATCTTGCATCAGCCGTCAACGAACTGGCCGGAAGTTCATCGGCTCAGCCCGGAATCAGAGTACAGCAGATAAGCGCTTCCCCGTTATACTGGTACAATCCTGAACTCAATTATAAAATCTTTATGGTCCCGGCCATTCTGGTGATCCTTGTAACCCTTACCGGCGCTCTGCTGGCCGGACTCAACCTGGTACGCGAAAAGGAGATGGGAACCATTGAACAGATCAATGTCACACCCATTGGTAAATTTGAGTTTCTGGCCGGAAAACTGATCCCTTTTCTGATCATAGCGCTGGCAGAACTTGCCTTCGGACTCGCTATGGGAAAGATCCTTTTCCATATTCCCATACTCGGCAGCCTTCTGTTGCTGGTTGGGGTCGTTGTTGTTTATCTGATTTTGGTTCAGTCGTTTAGCCTTCTGATTTCCACTGTCAGCAATACCCAGCAGCAGGCTATGTTCCTTATATTTTTCTTCATGCTCATATTTATCATGACCAGCGGAATTTTTACCCCTGTTGAAAGTATGCCCGAACTGGCACAAAAGCTCGACTGGCTGAATCCTGTATTTTATCTGATGAAAATGATCCGCATGATTTTGCTGAAAGGTTCTATCCTCCGGGATATTCTTCCTTACTTGATCCCGATGTCGTTTTATGCAGCCGTAATGTTCCTTATTGCAGTGAGGGCTTACAGAAAAACTGCCTGATGATTCTGCCTTTGGTTTGTTTGCCATTCCCTTTGTTCTGCAGAGATTAGTCAATAGAAACACAAAAAACATGTAAACAACTTGTTTCTATTGACTTATCGAGGTAATCCCGACGTATAAAATCGGATTAGATTTTGTTAGTCGATTCGTCAATTGAGTTTTTCAATTGACGAATTTGGGTTCTATATTTGCGCTTAATTTTCTGAAGTATGAAAACAATTGACTTTCTTGGCTTTTTCGCGGCCATTCTCACAACGTTCGCCTATATACCGCAGGCACTTAAGACAATTCGTACAAAACATACCCGCGATCTTTCCTTAGCCATGTACTCCGTTCTCAACGTAGGACTCATTGCCTGGCTTGTATACGGCATTTATCTGGTTCAATGGCCGATTATTTTTGCCAATATCGTGACACTCCTGTTTACCTTGCCCATTCTGTATTTCAAAATCCGATACAAATAATGGAACGGAACTGCCATACTATGGCACTGAATTTGATAGCTTTGAAACGGCAACAACTTAAACCACACATTATGAAAAGAATGCTGTTTATCATGATGGGGCTGTCATTTGCTTGCATGACACAGGCCCAGTTTCTGCGTTTCGGACTCACCGGTGGTGTGAGTTCTTCTTCTGTGCGCGTTAGCGATATCATAACAACGGATGATAATTCGGCCGAATACCATATCGATTCGTTCAATCCTGCCGTCGGCTTTCATTTCGGAGGTTTTGCCCGGGTGCAAATTTCAAAGTTTTTCCTTCAGCCGCAGTTGTTGTTTTCTTCGACCGGGGGAGAAGTACGAATCAGAGACGTGAAAATTGATACAGCGTTCTTCCGCACCCAGCGGTTTAACAGAGTGGATATTCCAGTGCTGGCCGGCTACAGACTTGGATTCCTGCGTCTGGAAGCAGGACCTGTGGCTACTTTTACTCTGTCACGGAAAAATGATCTTTTCGACTGGGCTGGCTATAAGGAAGATTTTAACAAGGCTTCCATAGGATATCAGGCAGGCCTTGGAGTCGATCTGTTCAAAAAAATTACACTCGATCTGCGGTACGAGGGCAGTCTCAGCAAGCTGGGGAAAGGGGTGACCATAGGCGACAAAACCTATCCCCTGGATTCTCGGACAAGCCAGTGGATGGTAAGTCTCGGATTATTTCTCTGAACAGAACTCTTTCTGATTGCTTTTTGCCGGCCGTCAGATTTTCGTTTTCTCCGATTTGCCTTATATTTATGGAGTAAAAATTGAACGGAAATCGTGATGGCAAAGGTCGGTGCAATCCGTTTTTTTCTTGAACTTGGTCTGTTTTGTCTGGCTTCAGGTAAATTCGCCATCAGCCAGAACGTTCCGGGCTATGATGTGTCGGGAATACCGGATTCGGTAAGGAAGAATGCCTATGCCGTGATTAGGAACAAAACCGTACATTGCAGGATTCTTAATGAAAAGCAATTCAAAGTCTCAGAAAAACAGGTTATTACGATTCTGAACAAAGCAGGGGAAAGCAAGGCGGCCCTGGTGATTTTCTATGATAAATTCCGTCACATTGATGTCCTTAAAGGAAATATCTATCACGGATCCGGAAAACTTCTCAGAAAAATTACTGCCGGAGACATGGCTGATGCGGCCGCTGTTTCTGAATACAGTTTGTATGATGATAACCGGATTAAATATTTTCAGCCGCTCATTTCGGAATATCCCTATACTGTTGAATACGAGTACGAAATTACCTTTGAGAGCCTTTATTACCTGTCGCAATGGGAGGCTTTCCCCGGATACAACATCGGGGCCGAGTACTTCGAATTTTCGTTGTCCTATCCGCTCTGGCTGAAACCTTCCTGGTACACCCTGCATCTTGATCAGCCCCTGGTCACAAGACAAGACCCCAATACGGAAACCTTGACCTGGAAGGTGCGGAACCTTCTTCCACAAACGGAAGAGATCATGGAATCCTCTCCGGCACAATGGGTCCCTACGGTAATGATATCGCCCGAAGTTTTCAGAATGGGAAACTACAAGGGTTCCATGCGTTCCTGGCAGGAACTCGGAAAATGGTTCCGGGATATAAATGCAGGGAGATCGGACCTTTCCCCGGGCACCTGCCTGAAAATTCAGAATCTTATTACAGCGGCTACCGATACGATTGATATGGTCCGCAGGATTTACAGATTTATGCAGTCCAAAACCCGTTACGTTTCTATTCAGCTTGGGCTGGGAGGACTGCAGCCGCTTCCGGCTTCCCTGGTTGATCAGTATGGCTATGGCGATTGCAAGGCTCTCACAAATTATATGCAGGCCCTGCTGAAATGTGCAGGCATCAGGTCTTGTTATACACTGGTTTATGGAGGAAAGAATGATAAAGGTACCATCCTTCCGGAATTTCCTTCAGGAAGATTCAATCATGTTATCCTTTCTGTACCCCTTCAGAACGATACCCTATGGCTTGAATGTACCAACCAGAAACAGCCGTTTGGTTATCTGGGCGCATTTACTGATGACCGGTTTGCTCTTCTTATCACCGAGCAGGGCGGGTTTCCTGCACATACACCTGAATATACCGGAAAAGATAATGTTTGGAACTGCTCCGGTACTATACAAATCGACAGGGAAGGAAATGCCGAAGCAAACCTTATGCTGAGAGGCAGAGGGATACTGAGTGAACGGATCTATGATCTGGCCGACAGACCAGTTTACGAGCAGAGAAAGGAAATTTACCATGTTCTTGAATTGCCTGACATTACTATCCGAAATCATACCCTCCGGTTGACGGATGCTCCTGTCCCTGAAGCAGAACTGAACCTGCAAACAGTTATTTACAATCTGGGTTCGGTTAGCGGTCAGCGGGTTTTCCTCCCGTTGAACCGGCTGGACCGCTTTGCTTTCCTGCCATACAACGGAAAGGAAAGAAAAACCTCCATCGAGCTGATTCGCTCAAGTACTTACTGTGATACACTGACCTACATAATTCCTGATGGATGCGTCATTGAGTTTCTTCCGGAAGGAAAGAACATTGATTCCGAATTTGGAGAATACCATTCGACGGTTCGTTCGGAAAACAACAAAATTATCTTTACCCGCTATTTTGCTATGAAAAAAGGAAATTATCCGGCATCGTCTTACAACCAGCTGGAATCATTCCTGAGGGAAGTGGCCGCAGCCGACAATCTTCAGACTGTTTTAATAAGGTAATATCCGGAACCTCATTTTCGTTTTACAAATGTTCTTTAAAATAATCCCTTATGGTATGGGAATGAAACGGAAAGAAATCATTCTTTGCCGTTTCTGATCTTCAGCCAAAAGGAACTATTCCCGATGACCAGTAAAACAAAAGTACCATGTGCTATTTCATCGAAATCAACCTGACCAAAATCGAACTCGAAAAACGATTCGGAGCCCGGATGCCGGAAGATTTTCAATGGAAACCGGTTTTTTTTCTTTCCGGTTTTGATTTCCCCAGGGTACCTGTTGTTGTTTCTTCTCGTCCTGAAACTTTTGTAACGGCTTACTGGGGTCTTATTCCCTCCTGGATCAGGGAGGAGAACAAGGCCTCGGAAATACGATCCAAAACCCTCAATGCCCGTATGGAAAGTATTTCTGAAAAACCTTCCTTTAAGAAGCCTTTTCAAAACCGACGATGCCTTATTCCCGCCCATGGCTTTTATGAATGGCATCACGCGGGTACACGGAAATACCCTTTCTATATAGCCCTGGAAAATAATGAACCTTTTGCCTTTGCGGGTATTGCTGATGAATGGATTAACCCTGCCACAGGAGAAAAGATTCCCACTTTCTCTCTTATTACCACTCAGGCAAACAGCCTGCTGGAAAAAATCCACAATACCAAAAAGAGAATGCCCGTTATTCTGCGTCCCGAAAATGAAAGCAAATGGATTGACCCATCCGTTTCGGCCGAATCAGCTTTTCACTTTCTTCAGCCATACCCTGCTGATTTGCTGAAAGCCTGGCCGGTATCACGGCAAATTGCTTCCCGTACTTCTGACCCGTCTTCCCCCGAACTCATTCAACCAGTCTCTTATCCCGAACTACAATTAGATCTGTCATAGCCCTTTTTTGATCAGCCATGCGTCACTGATCCGATGAATCCTGAAGAGAAAACCTCCGAGGCTTCTTCTGCTCATGAATCCAATCTGGAAAAACTGGAAAAGAATAAATAGGTTGCTTCATTTTAGCAACGATGGCAATAGGCTAAACAATCCTGAAGTATGTGATTTATTTCACTGGGCAGATTCAGCATAGTATATATGGAACCTGCCCTGCATGAAGGCTTTTTCTGAAAAATTGTTTTAATAGTTTAGAACTAACAGGATATGCAATAAACAAAAATCTTTTCAATTACAATGTCTTACTTCGTTAAAGTGTTAAAATCAATTTTATTTAATTGATATTCAATAATTTCTTTTCGATAATAATTTATTCCTGTTTTTCACCGGTCAATCATGATTCTATTTTTTAGAATTAGAAGATAGCAAAGCAAAACCTAATCTATAGTATCCAAAAATGGGTTCACCTTCTCCATAATCAGTAAAAGTCCAACCACTATGCAAACAATTTTCTATTTTGTAATTTCTGTCACCTGGTGCTCCAAGTTCAACGAAAATACTGAAGCCAAAAGTTTTTGATTTGTTCCAAAAGTCCAAACCTGCATTAAAGAGAGAAATTCCTGAAACATAATCGTATGCATTGCCCCATGTTTTACTGTCACTTTTATTATATACTCCATGACTAACTCCGTAATAACCCCAATACAATCCAACCCATGGGTCTAAAGGTTTGTCGTGTCGTAAATAACCACGTAAACCAAGTCTGAAGCCAGTTGTCTTAATTTTATAGAAAGCATCTTCGTCAAAAGGTCCAATTTTATTGGTGGTATATCCTGTTTGTTCGGAAACCCAATTACTTGAAGCATAACTTCCCGAATATGCAACCGGAGTTTTTCGGGTGTACATATTACCATCAAAAAAGAGTGATACATTTTTCATAAAACGGAAATTGAAAATAATTCCGTAACCAGGAGCAATAAAAGGTGTTCCGCCAATGTTTACGCTTGATTCTATCGGTTGAGCCGGAACAGTTCCTCCCCATATTCCGTTGTGCAAAATAAAATCAAAACCCATTACCAGACGTGGTTTGAACTTTTTTTCCTTGGCAATTGTATCTGTTTGTGCCTTAATGTTAATAACAAAGGCAAATAGAATTAGTGTAATGACCGTTGATTTTTTCATAATCCTGAATTTTTGAATCCTTTGTTTAGTTCGCTATCCTTTCAGGATAACTGCGACAGGCAAAAATATAAATTTTCATTACAATCCGAATACAGATGCATAATTACCTAAATCCGATTTAACATTGGAAATGCAATGTGCTAATTTGCAAAAAGTTGGCACAATAGATAGGATATAGAATAGCACTGCCGGACATTTTAGGTCAAAATAAAGATATTCTTCTTACTGACGTTATCGGTAGCGGTAAGCTTTTTTAGAAGAAGAAAAATGTATCGGGCTTTCTTTCAATTTGTTCAAAAAATTACAATCGGATTCTATAATGTCTTATTCATTAATATCTTTCCTTCATAAAAGACAATTGATGACAGATAAACTACTAAAGTCTTTGCTGCTAAACAGACAATTTATACTGCTGCGTATTGGCTAAATTTAGAAAGAAAAAACCAGCAGAGTAAAAGCCATCAAATTTTGGAACTCTTGCAAAGCTTTAGTTGATGTTAGATAAGATAAGTTCTGACAATGTGCTAAATCATAAGGACTTACTAATGTACTTTCTTTGAAAACCCATAAAAAAAAATACGTGCATGTTGCACGCATTTTTTTAAGTGTTGTCGGTCCGCAGGGATTCGAACCCTGGACCCCATGATTAAGAGTCACGTGCTCTACCAGCTGAGCTACGGACCGGTTTCCTTTTCTGCCGCAAAGGTACAAAATTTCATTATAATTTTTCCCGACTGGTGATTTTTTTTGAATGGGACAATATCATATTGCGTAATAAATTGATAATTCATGATTTGGCATACACGCACTGTCTTATTTCTGCTCCCCGGAAGGGATAAACTGCAGAGCGGCCGAATTGATGCAATATCGAAGTCCGGTAGGAGGGGGACCGTCACGAAATATGTGTCCGAGATGAGCCCCGCAAATCCCGCACAGTACTTCTGTACGAACCATACCATAACTCGTGTCCTTTACAAAAACGAGATTAGCTTCATCCATTTTATCAAAAAAACTCGGCCATCCGCACATACTTTCAAATTTGATTTCCGAGCTGAAAAGCCGCTGACCACAGCCCGCACACACATAAGTCCCTTTCTCCTTATGGTTCCAGAAAGCACCGGTGAAAGGCCTTTCAGTTCCTTTCTTGCGCATTATCTGATATTGCTCCGGGGTCAGAATGTTTTTCCATTCTTCCTCGGTCCTGCTTACCTTAAATGAATCAGCTTTTTCTTTTTCCACGGCTGGGGGTTTTAAGTTCTGTGCACAACAGGATGGCCCTGAAAGACTGCACAGTAAACAAAAATAAATAAAGAATCGCATGTATCTGTTTTGGAAGTAACAACTTTCAGAGGCAAATGTTTGTTCCGTTGAATGTTAAATTCCCTTTCCGAATTGCACAAAATATTCTTCCATATGATTAAGTTTGTTGATGATTTTCCATGGACCCCTCTCTGAAAATGAATTCTCCAACAATTAACTGGCTCAGGCGAACAGTTCTGATTTCTTTCATGCTGTTTTCCTTCACATCGGCAGCTTTTAACCAGTTGCCACCCATTGTCTGGGATAACATTCCGAGGTCGGATCTTGAACTTAACCCGGATGAACAGAAGAATGCCTCTGATGCCATCATATTGTGCGACTACGGAACAGCAACCTACGAGGATGTAAAGGGAGAATACCGTTTGGTTTACTTCCGGCATACCCGTGTAAAGGTTTTCCGGCAGGAAGGAACCCGGTGGGCCAACGTTTCCATAAGCTACAACAAAGGAGCAGGGGATGAGATAACCTTTCTCAAAGCCCACGCTTATACCCTTATGCCTGATGGAAAGATCTCCATTACGGAAACCAGGCAGGATGAATTCTATGAAAAAGCCTCGGGCGACGGAGATGTTACTGTTACTTTTACCATACCAGGCGTTTTTACAGGAAGTGTCTTTGAATATTCCTACAGGATTGTTTCACCCGACCTTCTGAACATGCGGTCATGGAAATTTCAGCGTGTACTGCCTGTGTTGTGGAGCGAATACCGCGTTCAGCTTTCCGGAATCTATAACCATATTGCCGTTCTCCACAACATAACTGATTCATTGCGCATGAATCAAAAAATCAATGGGTTTTCTGACATTGAGGCAGGCATCATCGGATATGCCCAGCGGAACGATCTTATCCGTATTCCGGTAACTACCGGAAGATACGTTATGACCAATATACCGGCTATTACAGAAGAACCAATGATGGGCCCCCTGGCTGACTATATACCGGAAATCAGATTCCAGCTGTATTCGGTTACTTTTCCCGGAAAAGACCCCGCACGGTTCATACAGACCTGGGATGATGTGGCTTCTTATTTTCTCCAGAACGAACAATTCGGAGCATTCCTGTCGGAAGGACGGTTGTTGAACGAAACTATGAAAAAAGCCGGAAAACTGCCGGATAAACCAGCCGATAAAGTAGAAGCTATTTATCAATACGTCGTGACCCATTTCCGATGGGATCATCAGTATGCCCTGCTCCCCAACAAGAAGCTCCCGTCACTGCTGAATGAACGTTCGGGAAATTCTGCCGCAATCAATCTTCTTCTTACAGGCCTTATGAAGCAGGCAGGTTTGAGGGCATATCCTGTTCTTATCAGCAATCGCTCCAACGGAAAAATCAGTGACAAAATCCCGCTCGTGCAGCAGTTCAACAATCTGATTTGTTTGGTAGAACTCCCCTCAGGGTCATTTTTCCTCAGTGCTCTTGATCCTGACAGGCCCTCTGACCTGCCGGATCCTGATGTATTAAATGAAAAGGGACTGGTTCTGCGCCCGGGCAGAGCTGAATGGATAGATCTGCCTCCTCCGCCCATAGCAGTGAGAAATATGGTTATCTCTCTCAGGTTCCAGACGGAAGGAACAATGTTCGGCTTTATTATTATCCGTGAAAAAGGAGAATTCGCCCTGGCAAGAAAAAAAGAGATCCTGTTGACCGATGCCGGCACCTTCAGCAGGAATCTGGCCGGCAATCTGTTTTATGGATTGCAGGTAGATTCGTTTTCCTATAAGGAACTTACCCCTCAAAGGAATGAATCATCCCTCACCGTTTCCTTTTCATCAAAGGAGTGGATCAATCAGTTTACCGACAAAAAAATCATTTATTTCGAGGCTCTGCTTAAGAATCTGCTTTTCCGGATTAAACTTCCTCCGGTTGAGCGGAAATTCCCTTTTAAACTTCCTTATCCGGTCGAAGAAACCATTATTTCCATAATTGAAATTCCTGAGGGCTATGAGATTGAATCCCTGCCCGACGAGGAAAATATCAGCCTGCCCGATAATAAAGCTTCCTTCCAGCTTAAGGTTTCGGGCAATGAGGAAGTAGCCCAGGTAAAAAGTGTATTGTCGTTGCGGAGTATCACCTTCAGCCCGTCGGAATATCATTACCTCCGCCAGTTTATGAACATGGCCTCCGCGGCACAATCCCAGCAGATCGTCGCCGTTGTTGAAGACAAAGATTGATCCGTTGTAGCAAATCTTTTATTCGTATTTTTGCCAGAGAATAGTTATCACATCATGACGGAAACAGGTTCAGCATTCCTTCAATCCGACTGGTTCAACTACCTGATTCTGCCTTTCCTGATTTTTCTGGCCAGAATCTGCGATGTATCTATTGGAACCCTCCGTATCATCTTCGTTGCAAAAGGGAATAAACTGGTCGCCCCCTTTCTGGGTTTTTTCGAAGTTCTGATCTGGATTCTGGCCATCACACGAATTATTCAGAATCTCGATAATCCTTTTTGCTACCTTGGTTATGCCGCTGGTTTTGCTACCGGTAATTACATCGGCTTGCTGATAGAGGAAAAACTGGCTATGGGCGTTGTCATGCTCCGCATTATCACCCTTCGTCCGATACCTGAACTTATTGAAAAACTGAACAAGGCAGGCTACGGCTCAACACAGATGAATGCCGACGGAACCAAGGGCAAAGTATTTATTACCTTTACCATTATACCCCGTTCAGAACTCAATACTGCTCTTGGTTTTGTCAGGGAAATTGAACCGGATGCCTTTATTACAACCGAAGATATCAGGATGGTGAGCAAAGGAGTATTCCCGGCATCCGGCGGTGGTAGTTCAAAGATTAATCCTTTCAAATGGTGGAGAAAGGGAATTTAATACCCTGGAACTGTTCCAATGCATCATCAGCATATTTTGTGCAGCAGCGCCCTGTAATTGATGAATTTTTAAAGAGATAGTGAAATACCAGGTTCAGAACTTCCTTCGGCAACCTGGTTACCGATTGAGCAGACCGATGATTTTTTCAAGCCATACAGCATCCGTTTCGTCAAAAGCATTCAGCTCTTTGCTGTCTACGTCGAACACTCCGGTTATAACATCTCCATTATACAACGGCACGGCTATTTCTGATTGACTGCGTGAATCGCACGCAATATGTCCGGGAAATTTATGAACGTCAGGCACCACAATTGTTTGCTTCTGGTCAATGGCACTCCAGCAGACTCCGCGGTGTGGAGTAAGGACCTGGCAGGCAACTGGACCCTGATAAGGCCCTGCACTCAATGTTTCACCATCCAGCAGATAAAAACCTGCCCAGAAAAAATAATCCATTTTATGATACAATACTGCGTTAATGGTTGCCATTCTCGACAGAGGAGTGCCGGGCAGGCCAAGCAATGAGGCAAGCTGATTGTAAAGGCGCTGGTATTTTTGCTCTTTACGCTCCCCGAATGTTTTTCGGTCACCTTTCATTTTTTCCTGATTGGGATTTTAAACAGACCCAGGAATTTCTTTCTTGGCGCTTCCGAAAAGATTCCGAGAGGATCAAGCAAAGGCGGAAGTTCAGATGTTTCCCTGTCGGAAATAGCATGGCAGGTAAGCGTCATAACCGGAATCTCCGCTTCGTTAATAATATGATGGGCAAAGGCTCCGATATAATTTTCAAACCGCTCCTCCTGATGGGTCATTACGATGATGAGATCTGCGTTGATTTCCTTTACATAATCGAGAACTTTTGTATAAGGAGGATCCTCAGATTTTTTATAAAGTTTTATTGTGCATGCAATGCCGTTTTCGGCAAAAGTCTTCTGGGCAGCTTTCATTTTTTTCATGATAAGACTCTTGCGTTCTGAACCTCCTCCGATCATGGCCGAAACAAGATGAACTGTTGAATTATAATGGAGCGCGAAAGCAATGGCACTGAACAACTGACTTCTTGTACGCCTCGTAAGGTCCAGCGGAACGACAATCTTTTTAAATTCAGACTTTTTTAAACCTCCTACGCTTATTACCGGAACATGCGCTTCAGATATAACATGGGTGGCATTAGAACCCATGATATTCTTTTTCCCTTCTTTCGTCTCATTCTTACCCAGCACGATAAAACGGGCCTGAATTTCATCGGCCACCTCAATAATCTTATCATAAATCTTGCCTTCTTCCACGCGGGTTTCAAATGAAATGCCGGATGAGGCATATTGGCCGGCAAGGCTGTTGAGCTTTGTCATTGCCTCTGCTTTCAACCGGTCATAATGTTCCCGTTCCGAAAAGAGCCGTGCCAGAAAATAACTGGTGTCAATTACATGCAGCATCAGAATGCCGGCATTGATAAACCGGGCAAGATCGATGGCCTGTTCCAGGGCAACCAGCGATTGGTCCCGGAAATCCACAGCCAGTAAAATCCTCTTTTTTGTTGTGCTCATTGCAAAATCTTTAGTAGTACCAAAAATATAAATTTTACCGGTATTACCCTCCTTGTCAGTTTGATTTAAACGGGATTAAGCAGTTGAAATGTCAACAAACTAATCTACAGTGTATCAGGGTTTTGTGCACAGACATCCGGAAAAAACGCTGAAACGCAATGGATGTAACCATGCACATAGAAATTCGAAACCACCGGTTTCGCTCCGGTTTCTTTAAACCGAATTATTCTAAAGGTGCCTCTGCTTTTATTCGGCAGATTATAATTTAATTTTTTTGTCCCTGGATTTTAATACTGTCCCTTTACGCTGAGACCGCAACCAGAGAATAGCGAACAGGGAAAAGAGAATGCGATTCCCTGGAAAATATTACCTTTGCACCTTTCTTTTGGATATGGAATTGCTGCAGGAAATAGAGCGCCGACGTACATTTGCCATCATCAGCCACCCTGATGCCGGAAAAACCACCCTCACCGAAAAGCTCCTTCTTTTCGGAGGTGCCATTCATGTGGCCGGAGCCGTCAAGTCAAATAAAATACGAAAAACGGCTACTTCGGATTTCATGGAAATCGAACGCCAGAGAGGCATTTCAGTGGCAACTTCCGTTATGGGGTTCGAATACAAAGGCTACAAGGTCAATATTCTTGATACTCCGGGACATGAAGATTTTGCCGAAGATACGTATCGCACCCTGACGGCGGTTGACAGTGTAATCATTGTGATCGACTCGGCCAAGGGGGTGGAATCCCAGACCCGCAAACTGATGAATGTCTGCCGGATGCGCAATACTCCTGTTCTGGTGTTTATGAACAAACTCGACCGGCCCGGTCTCGATCCTTACGAATTGCTTGATAATGTTGAAAAAGAACTGAACATTGATGTAATTCCCCTGAGCTGGCCCATCAGCAATGGCCCTACCTTTAAGGGAGTATACAACCTGTACGAGGAAAAACTGGATCTGTTTAATGCGGTGGATAAACAAAGAGTCCAGGAAACCACCGAAATCAAGGATTTGAACGATCCCAGAATGGATCAGTACCTCGGGGATTTTGCCGGGAAACTGAGGGACGATTTGGCGTTTATTAAAGAAGTTTTCCCTCCCTTTGATGTGAAAAAATACCTTGCAGGCCAAACGGCTCCTGTATTTTTTGGAAGTGCTCTCAACAATTTCGGCGTACGGGAACTGCTGGATTGCTTTCTTAACATTGCTCCTCCTCCGCGTTCATTCGAAGCTGTGGAACGAATCGTCGTCCCTTCGGAAAAAAGCTTTTCAGGATTTGTTTTTAAAATCCATGCCAACATGGATCCAAACCACCGCGATCGCATTGCTTTCGTCAGGGTGGTTTCAGGCTGCTTTATGCGCAATGTCAATTACCATCATGTTCGGCAGAACCGGGACATGAAGTTCAGCAGCCCAACCGCTTTTATGGCAAATAAAAAATCGGTTATCGACGAAGCATGGCCCGGCGATGTGGTGGGTTTGCATGATACGGGCAACTTCAAAATCGGTGATACCCTTACCGAAGGAGAAAAGCTCCACTTCAAAGGTATACCGAGCTTCTCTCCGGAACTGTTCCGGTATATTGAAAATGCCGATCCTCTGAAATACAAACAGCTTGCTACCGGCATTGAACAGCTTATGGACGAAGGAGTGGCCCAGCTGTTTACTCTCCAGTCAAACGGTCGTAAGGTGATTGGAACTGTCGGTGCCCTTCAGTTTGAAGTAATCCAGTACCGTCTTCTGCATGAATACGGTGCTTCCTGCCGGTACGAACCCCTGCAGGTATACAAGGCATGCTGGTTTGTTTCGGATAATGCCCGGCAACTCGAAGACTTCAAACTCAGGAAAAGCCAATACCTTGCATGGGACAAGGAGCACAGGGATGTTTACCTCGCCGAATCAGCGTATGCCCTCGAAATGGCAAAGGAGAAATTTCCTGATATCAGGTTTTATTTTACTTCAGAATTCTGAGGTTCATAGCCTTCAATGGATATGACCCGGGTGGGCGCACCGTCCGAGTTTTCAAATTTCAATGGCGCACAGATCAGCCAGAATTCCTGTGCCCCAATCTGCTCAAGGTTTGTCAGGTTTTCTATCAGCAATATTCCTTTTCCCAGTAAAATTTTGTGCACAGGAAATTCTGTGCTCCCTTCCCTGTCAAACGAAATGGCATCAATTCCGATTCCTTTCAAAGGGAAAGAACTGATAAATTCTGCTGCTTCAAGGCTCAAAACGGGATATCCTTCAAAATAATCTGCCTTCCCCCATAAATCGCTCCATCCTGTGTACAAGAGCAAAAAATCAACTCCTGAAAAATCTTTTACCGCGCCCCTTATGAAGTCGGCACCTATCATGTTTTCTTTTCTTGCATCAAGGAGTTTCCCTTTACCGAAAAAGCTGTCAGGATGCATCCTGTCCAGTGTTATCCCATTGGGAAGCATATGCGCCGGAGCATCTGTATGGGTGCCAGTGTGGGATACCATGCTGAGACGCGATTCGTTGTAACCACATACATCAATCTGAAAGGGGTATTCGACAACCGGTTCCTCCGTCCCGGGATAAACCGGCATATTGGTGTGGATGGTATGACTCAGGTCAGTGATTTTCATGTCAGATACATATTTTTTCCAGCTCCGCAGGATTTGCTGATCGGTTAACTTTCAGCACAAAATCAAACCGGTTCAGAGCTAAACATAACTCAAAATCCCGTGCAGGTGAATGGAGTTGGTTGGCGGGATCGAGCAAACGCCTTCCGCTTCCTGCACGCAATAGTTTTACCATGTTGTCAAAATCAGTATGTTTCCCTTCCAGTTCATTCCGAATGTATTCCGCGCAGAATAAATCTTCATCGGCAGGTTCAGTTGCCGAATATCCCATACATACCAGGGAAACAACCGGAGGCTCATGGGTTTTAATGTATCGTACAATCGCTGATGCATTGACAAAACTTCCGGTCAGAATGTCTGCGGCATTTCGGGCATTTACTATTCCCTGCGTTCCGGCACTTGTAGTATGAACAATGGTCTTCCCTTTAAAGGAAACATGCTCAATATGTGTGGGGGAATTACCGAAATCAAAACCGGGCAACTTTCGCTCATTTCGTTCGCCAATCAATATATATTCGGGATGCTGCGCTTTCAGACGGTAGGCTTCCTCAACATCTGCTACCGGAATAATTCTCTTTGCCCCGTTCTGAAACAGGTAACAGGCCAGTGAAAATGCCCTGAACACATCAATTATCACCGCCAGCCCTTCTGCCTGCTTTGCCCCCTCTGTCAGATGAAGAATTCTGATTTGCATATAACCCTGTGTTCGTCAGGTACGTTTTTTCATTCCCTTTGCACAGTATCTGCAGGCGGGGAGGGGGGGACATAGTCATGCGGAAGAAAATACAAACTGGTAACCTGACCTGCCCCGTTAAACCGCAATTTCAGATCTACCAGCAGGTCACCAAACTTTCCGGTGCAAACAACTATCGTTGATCCTACATAGGGTTCGGCCTTGATTTGTTCCAATCCATGGTAGGGCCCGACCTGGTAAACCAGATCTTTCCATGATTTTTCCAGCTTTTGTGGTGATAATCCCTTGCTGAGCCGCTCGTCAAACATCCGGGCTATTTCAGCATATTTTCCGCTGTCAAAAAGAACAAGAATTTCACCCGCTTTTTTTTCAAGCAGTGCCGTATTACCAGGTTGACCCGATACAGGAATTAAGAAAAACAAAGCGATGGAAAGAATGATACACAATTTTCTCGAGGCTGATTTGTCTGTAAAATGACACATTGCAAAAAACTTTGGGTATTTTTTCAATTCTGGTGATTCAGGCTTCCGGCCAGGCCTATGTCTCTGGCAACTAAACGCATTCCTGCTATCGTGTCGGCAATGATGGTATCAATATCCATCTGCAGCATTCCTGCTCCCTTTTCAATGATTTCCCTGTTAACACCCGCTGCAAATCCTTTTGTTTTCCATCTTTTTTTCACCGAAGCAACTTCCAGATCGAACAGGCTTTTTGAAGGCCTGATGAGGGCAGATGCCGCCACCAGTCCCGTCAGTTCATCCGTGGTAAAAAGCACCTTTTCCATGAAATGTTCCGGTTCAACCTCACTGCAAATTCCCCATCCGTGGCTCACAACCGAACGGATCCAGTCTTCAGGCCACCCTTCTTGTGCCAGTATTTCCTTCGTTTTTGTGCAATGCTGTTCGGGATAGCGGTCGTAATCCAGATCGTGAATTAACCCTATGATTCCCCATTTTTCAGGGTCATGACCATATTTTTTTGCAAAAAAACGCATTACCGCTTCAACCGCCAAAGCATGACGGATAAGATGCTGCGATGTATTGTATTGTAAAAGAAGCTGGTATGCCTGATTCCTGTCGGGTGCTGCCATAGCCAAAATGATTCCTGGTTTAACAGGGTAAAAATAATGATTTTTGCAAGGTTATGAGGAAAATTTCCGGAGACTTACCGGAGGGCGGAAATAACAAACGATTCTTCTTTAACCGAGACATTTCCCAATCGGTCAATGGCTTTAATGGTCAATGTATATCGGCCCGGGTTGTCAATCGGACCAATCATTCCTGTGCTGATTTTTTCCGGGCTGTTATTAACGGTCGCCTGAATTTTGTCGACTCCCGAAAGTAGATCTGTTGCGCCCGCGAAGATAATGGTATGAACAGGATAGATATTTAGCTCACCTCTTTCTGTCATTTCCCTCCCACGGGGCGATGTGCCAAAAAGAACGCTGATAACAGGACCGGCTGTATCAACGATTGCAACAAATGATTGCTGATTGGTATTGTCAACCTGGTCGTAACCCACAAAATGAACCGTATGCCTGCCTTCAGTATACAGGGAAAAAGGTGCTGTATAGGTCTGGTATTCATTATTATCCATCCGGTACTCGATCCGGTTCATTCCCGATTCGGTATCCTTACCCGTCAGTTTAATTTTTGTATTTTTACCAATATACAATGTATCACCAATGGTAATCCGGGGGCCAATAAAACTATATTGCAGGGTTGGTCCCAGCAAATCTACATAAGGAATGGCACTTGCAGCTGTCTGCCCACCCTGTAATTCGCTCTTATTTCCTACTTTGTCAACAGCATAAAATGCAATTTTCAGGTTGCCTCCATCATCAGGAGGATAAAATGGTTTTTCATATTTTTCATAGGGTTTTCCGTTAATGGAATAATACACAGCGGAGATACCGCTTTTATTGTCAAAAGCCGTCAGTTTAACAAGGGTTTTTCCGGAAGCATACTCTTTTCCATTAGCCAGAAAACTTTTTCCTATAAATTCCTGCACCACAATGGGGGGGGTCTTGTCAACATAAAATCTGTAAACAGCCGTGTCGCTGGAATTTCCCAGGTTATCGGCTGCTACATAGGTCAGTGTGTGTTCCCCCTGCCTCAGGTAATTTGTCAGTATAGGGTACTGATAAGAATGCCAGTCGCCGCTGTCAATGCTGTAATATATGCCGGAGATACCCGCGGCGACATCCTCAGCCATAATCCTGATGGATGCACGGCCTGAAAAAACATTTTGGCTGGTATCACCGGCAAATCTTAAAAGAGCTGTAGGCCCCGATTTGTCAAGTACGATCGTAACATTGTGCATAGGTTCGACATTGCCAACATTGTCCACCGAATAAAACCGGACCTGATATTCTTTTTCCTTATCGAATGCAACGGGCTGATCATATTTTTTCCATGCACCTCCGTCAATGGAATACAGGATCTGCTCAACACCCGACATGCCATCACGTGCAGTCAGCACCATAACAGCATTGCCCGAAAGAAACATTTTCCCGTCTTTCATAAGAACTTTCCCTCCCTGATACTGAACGGTTGTCCTTGGTGCAATGCCATCAGCATAGACTTCAAAAACAATCTCCTCCTGGGGATAAACCGGAACTTTGGTAACGGTATCAACTGCCCACGGCGTGCGGATGGTATTCATCCCCTCCGTATCAAGATAAAAAGGATTGGTGTATTTTGCGGAACGTTCACTGAAAAGCCTGAACTTCTGGGCATTTGGTTCGGGAGAGGAACTGATCCACAAATACAGCGCAAGGTGTTTGTTGATGTATATTTTCCCATCCGGCGCTGTATAAATCTTTTTCGGATGGGATAACCTTTCCTGGCCTGATGCCCTTGGATCACTTCCAAAAAACAGCGCCAGGAATAACAAAACAATGAACGCTTTTTTCATTTTGGTTATTCCGGTTTTATGGCAATAAACGTAAACGGCACATTGATAATCTCCTGAAACTCCTTACCCATATCGAGCATGTCATCATCATCTTCCATATAATGCCATACCACTTCAACCTGATTCCCCTTCTGGTTCATTTCTTCCAGTATCTCCAGAATATCAACAATCGCTTTGGAAGAGGAAGAATTGCAATATTCCAACTGCAAATTCAATACGGTTTTTGGATTGGGATTCTGACTGTACTCCTCAAACCAGTCAATGACCGGCGAATAAAAACTGATGGCCTCCTCCGGTATAGATTGCCCGGAAATTTCAAACAGATTCTTTTCCTTATCAAGAATGACGGTTGGAATTTCGTCAGTTCCTGTTATGATCAAAGGTTCCATCATGTTTGTTCTAATGCGTCATACAGATATACCAATCGGTTCAAACGAACCTGACCAAAATTACGATAAGTGTTTTTTATCTCCAAAAAATATTTAAACTCTCTGAAATTTATAGCTTTCATGGTATTTTGATTCCGAGAACCAATATATCATCCCGCTGCGGATAACCGTTTTTCCATTTCTCAAAGGTTTCCCGAAGGATAGTCTTTTGCTCATCCATAGGACGGGAATGGATATCCAACAGCAATTGTTTCAGGTTGCGTGACAGAAATTTGCGGCCTTTATCACCCCCGATCTGATCGGCATACCCATCGGTAAACAGATAAATGCAGTCATCTTTCTGCAGGATAATTTCATGATTGGTGAAGGGTTTTTCCGCATTCCTGTGGATGCTGATTGGCATTCTGTCGGCATCGTATTGCAGAAGTTCATTGTTGCGGACAAGGTACATGGAATTGTGTGCTCCGGCAAAATGAACCTTTTTCAGTCCCGGTTCAAAAAGGCAAATCGACATATCCATCCCGTCCTTGCTTTCTTTCCTTGCGCCGGTTTGATGCAGTGAAAGGATGATCTTTTCCCGCATTCTGTTCAACACCATGGCTGCTGAAAAATCTTTTCCTGAAGGATCAAGGGACGACAAAATTTCATTGAGGAATGATACCCCCAGCATGCTCATAAAGGCACCCGGTACGCCATGTCCGGTGCAATCAACGGCAGAAACAACTATATACCCTCTTGCTTCGGAAAGCAGGTAAAAATCGCCGCTTACCAGTTCCCTTGGCTGAAAGTAAATAAAATGGCCGGCAAATACATGGAGTATTTCTTCGCGCGGGGTTAATACCGCTTTCTGGATACGGTGCGCATAGTGAATCGAATCGGTGATCTTTTGCTTCTGGGCACTGATTTCAGCATTCTTCTGCGCCAGCAATGCATTCGCTTTCTTCTTCTGCCGAAGCTGCAGATAAATCAAAAATGTAATGAGCAGAACAAAAAACACAATACCCACCAGCACAAGCCTGAACAGCCTTTCGCTCCTGATCCGTGCTTCCTGTTCCCTTATTTTGGATTCCTGCAGCTGCTTCTCTGTATTCAGAAGCCTGATCTGCATTTCCTTTTCTTTTGTTATTTCAATAACCTGAGAAAGTGTATCCTGCGTGCTGGCAAGTTCAAGCTCGGTCATCAGTCTGCGCGCTTCCGCCTGATTTTTGGCTTCTGTTGCCCGGTCTATTTCCTGCTGCTGAAGAAACTTCTGAATGGAATTGAACTGATTGTAATATTCCATCGATTTTGCTGAATTCCCCAACTTTTCATAATTCTCTGCCATCATGCCGTAGCAGGTCTTCATCGTCTTGAGATCATTTTCCTCTTTCGTCAGCTCAAGGGCTTCCTGAAGTTTCTGGTTCGATTCCGCATATCTTCCCAGATTCTGCAAACTCAAACCTATATTAATCAGATCATAGGCAATCTCAGTCTTTTTATTCAGTGCCCTGTTGATTTTCAGACTTTCGTTGAAGTAATTCAGTGCTGTTTCGTCTTTCCCCAGTTCTGTGCAGATGATCCCTATATTATTGTTCAGTACCTTGATGGCATTCCGGTTTCCAAGAATTTTGTTTTCTTCCAGAGCCTTTTCAAAAAATCGAATGGCATCTTCATGCAATTTGTTCTTCCATAAAAGATTTCCGGCCAAAGTATAATACTTCGCCAGTTCATAATGGTTGGAAACGGATTCAAAGCGTGAAATCTGATTGAGGTATTCGTTGTATACCTGCCGGTCGGCATCCGACAATTTATTCAGCGACTCCTGGGCTGTGGAATTCCGGAGGCTGGCGGATGCAACAAAAATCAAGACCAAAATGAACTTCAGATACTTCAAATCTTTTGGGATAAGATGCCGGAACCGGTGCATATCTTGTCTTGTTTCCTGAGTAACAAAGATATTTTTTTACAGTGGAAAAAGAAATATTCCGTCAAATTTTTTTACTAACGGTATGATTATGAAGGCGGATTTCACCTTTTCTTAAATGTTCCCTATCTTTGCAGTGAAAATGCTATGCGATGGGTTTCAATATTGAAAATGCCGATCTGAAAAAGTTTATCGTTGTTGGTGATAGGGTTCTCATCAAGCCAAAATCGCCTCAGGAAAGAACAAATACAGGACTTTTCCTGCCTCCCGGCGTTCATGAGCAGGAAAAGATACAAAGCGGCTATGTTCTTAAAGTTGGTCCCGGCTATCCTATCCCGGCCATTAATGAAGCTGATGAGCCCTGGAAAAACAAGTCGGATGAGGTGCGTTACGTTCCCCTCCAGCCAAAGGAGGGTGACCTGGCTGTTTATCTTCAGAGCAGTGCTTACGAAATTGAATTCAACCGTGAAAAATATGTCATTGTTCCCCATTCGGCCATTCTGCTGCTGATTCGTGACGAGGAACTTTTCGAATAACTGCTTTCTATAGAACTATTTTCGATTTGCTCCTGTCCTTGTTAACGACAGGCAGTAGCAGGAGTGCAATTAATCCAACAAGGGTCAGGGCAAGATTGGTGGTGGTCCAGGCAATAAGGGCAAATATTTTTGCCGATTCCATTGGTATACCATAAATAAACAGCGTCTGGTAGACCATAAAGTGCCATGCTCCGATTCCTCCCTGAACCGGGGCAATCATTGCCAGCCCCCCCATTACAAAAGCAACCATGCCGGTTCCGAGTGTCAGATGGCTGGTAGGAGGATAACTGAAGAAAACGACATACAACATTACCAGCCACATCAGGTAAATAAATGCCGTGTGACCAATATAAGCCCAGATGCTTTTCAGGTGTATTATCGTTTTGATCCCTTCGGCAAAACTGTGGAGCAAACGGTAAATTTTCCCCGCAAAACGAAATTTCCTGAAGGTATTCCGGAAAAGGAAAAAAGCTGCTATCGCAGCGATGCATAATCCAATAAATAAATAAACATAGGGATTGGACGTCATTTGTCCGATCTTCTCCGAAACACCCGGATTATTCGCAAGAAAGGTTTCAAACACTCCGACCTGTGACAGCAGGATAACAGTAGCAACCAGAGCCAGGGTAATCAGATCGGTAACTCTTTCCGTAAAAACCGTACCAACCAGCGAGGTTAAAGGAATCTGCTCGTATTTGCTCAGCACGGTGCAGCGAAATACTTCACCAGCCCTGGGAACCAGCAGGTTGACAAAATACATCGTCATAACAGCCAGAAAGGAATTCAACGGCCTTGGCTTATAGCCCAATGGCTCAATCAGCATATTCCAGCGGTAAGCCCGGCTGATATGGCTAAAAAGCCCCAGAAAGAACGATAAGGCAAGCCACCAGTAATTAAGCCGGCCAAGTTCCGACCGCAGATCCTTCAGGTTTACATCTTTGTATACCCACAAAAACAGCGCAACACCCGCAAGAAAAAACAATAAATACTTGAGCGTGTTCAGTATCTTCTTTTTCAATGCTTTTTTTCTTTTTGAGAAAAGCAAAATTAACTTTTTTTATCATTTCGCTCTTCCCTTTTTCTGTAAGCATCTCATTCCATAATAAACCAAATTAAACCCTTGCGTTTGCTAATGGTCTCTCCCCAATTTACGGTGAACATCGATTGGGAAATTCAAATTCTATTACGAAACAGATTCCGTTGATTGCGAAAATTGTATTTTTACAAAATAAAAATGATGATATTTCGGCTAATCAGTCTATTCAGTCAATCCGGTTGATAAGAGCCATCATGAGATAAGTGAATTTTCTGAACCCATAACCCAAAACACAAAATCCGGAACATTTAACCATCTTGCTATATGGTCTCAGGAAAAAAAATTGTATCCAAAACCCAGAAGTTTATCAGGGAAGACATCTGGAAAACCTCGCCTGAACAACATTCACCCGGCAGGTATTTTCTCATCAGGCAGGTAAAAATCTTTTTTATTGCCTTCAGGGAATTTTTTGACAAAAAAATTCAGATGAGGGCTTCAGCTCTTACATACTATACTCTCCTCTCAGTGGTTCCTGTTGTGGCAATGGTCTTTGGGATTGCAAAGGGTTTTGGACTGGAACAACGGCTCGAAGCCGAAATCACATCGCATCTGAAAGGACAGCAGGAGGTTGTAACCTGGATCATCAATTTTGCACGGAACCTTCTTCAGAATGCCAACGGCGGAGTTATCGCTGGCGTTGGATTGGTGGTGCTCTTCTGGTCAGTAATGAGCGTACTGAGTAACATTGAACGGTCGTTTAACGATATCTGGCAAATCAAACAGGCCCGACCGTTTGTCAGGAAGTTTACCGATTACCTCTCTATCATGTTGCTGGCCCCGATTATTATTATTCTATCAAGCAGTGTGACAGTATTTCTCTCTGTTCAGGTTCAGACGTTGACGGAAACGAGTCCCTTGCTCCAAAAACTAAGTTCCCTTGTACAGTTCCTTTTTCAGCTCACACCTTATGTACTGGTCTGGTTCCTGTTTACCCTCATTTATATCGTCATGCCAAACACCAGGGTTCGCTTTTCATCAGCCCTTATTGCGGGTGTTCTGGCAGGCACAGTGTTTCAGATCGTCCAATGGGGGTATATTCATTTTCAGATTGGAGTAAACCGCTACAGTGCTATATATGGGGGATTTGCAGCATTGCCCTTGTTTCTTGTATGGCTCCAGCTGAGCTGGCTGATTATATTGTTCGGAGCAGAAATATCGTTCGCCAATCAGAATGTCGAAAAATATGAGTTCGAGTCCGAATCCCTTCACATAAGCCATTATTACCGGCGAATACTTACTTTGTATATTGTGCACTTTGTGGTAAAAAAATTCATCAGCGGTGATGCTCCGCCCACGGCCCAGGACATTGCCCATGAACTCAAAATGCCGGTGCGCATTGCGCGTGAAATAATCTACGAACTGGTAACATGCCGGATTTTTAACGAAACGGTAACTCCCAGCATCAAAGTATTTGGCTATCAGCCGGCACGCGATGTCAACAGCCTGACCATAGCATGGGTAGTAAGGACTATCGAAAAGCGGGGAATTGATAATATTAGTGTGGCTGACTCCCGCGAACTGAAAAGAATTACCTCCATTCAGGAAAGTTTTTTGAAAGCAATCGAAAACGCCCCTGAAAACATTCTCATCAGGGATATTTAACCCGGATTGCGCATCAGGAGCGAAAGCGAACTGATGCGCAGTGGGTGGGCCTAGCGTGCTGGCATCCGGGTAACCCCGCTGAAACGCAGTGGAAGCGGCCGGTTTAACCCGGATTGCGCATCAGGAGCGAAGCAAACTGATGCGCAGAGGGTTGGCCTTGCATGCTGGCATCCGGGTTAACCCCGCTGAAACGCAGTGAAAGCAGCCTCTGTGGCATTTTGCACAGTTAATTAAAATGCGCAAGGGGGTTAAAATCTCTTCCTGATTCCAAAGTGCAAGATGAATCAGCTTTCGAATTTTGGCAAAGTAAAGTAAAATGTTGTACCCTTGCCCTTTTCGGATTCAACCCATATCCTTCCATCCATCATTTCTACAAATGCCTTGCTGATGGATAATCCAAGCCCTGCTCCTTCATAATTGTTGATTCTTATATTTTCTCCCTGCCGGAAACGCTCAAATATCCGTTCCCTGTCTTCTCTGTCAATTCCTATTCCTGTATCCTTCACAAAAACAACTATTTCATTGTTTTTTTCTTCAAAGCCTGCTTCAATACTTCCTTCCGTGGTAAACTTAATGGCATTTTTCAGCAGATTTGATATTACCTGATAAAGCTTAGTTCTATCAGCAACTACAAACAACTTTTTCGTCAGAGGAGAATAATTCGATCGAAGGACCAGGTTTTTCTTCTTTGCTTCATTTTCGAAAAACCTGACAGATTCTTCGAGCAATGCAACCAACTCGACTTTTTCTTTGCGGATAACAACCTGTCCTGCTTCAATTTTCGAAATGTCAATAATGTCGTTGATGATGCCCAGCAATCGGTAACTGCTGTTTCGAATGATACTGATGTATTCCCTTTGTTTGGATGGGGTGATTTCAGGATCATTTAGCAGTTCGCAAAAACCAATAATCCCGTTCATGGGTGTTCTGATTTCATGACTCATGTTGGCGAGAAAAGCTGTCTTTAGCCTGTCACTCTCTTCAGCCCTGACGCGGGCATTGGTAAGTTCCTGTTCGATTTTTTTCAGATAGGTGATGTCAGTGATCACAGCTACCCTGGCTGACCTGCCTTCAAACAGCAGATCATGCGAATGGGCAAGTATGGTAATCAGAGTACCATCTTTTTTCCGGTGATGCCATTCACCGGCAAAAGCATATCCTTTCAGACGCTCTGCAAGTTTCTGTATAGGCTCTTTCTCTTCTTCAGGATATAAGTCAGTTAAACGCATGCCGGAAATTTCATCAGGTTGGTACCCGTAGTTTCTTACAAAAGCTTCATTTACAGCCAGCATCTGCAGGGTCCCCTTTTCATAAATCAGCATGGGTGCAGGATTGTGTTCAAACAAAAACCGGTAAATTGCTTCTTTTTCCTGCAGTAACCTTTCCTTTTCTATCCGCTCGGAAATATCCGTGTGGGTACCTATCATCCTGACGGGATTTCCGCTGCTATCATACTCAATCACCTTCCCCCGGTCCAGTATCCATTTGTAGGAGCCATCCTTGCACTGCAAACGGTGCTCGTTCAGATACATTTCGGTTTCCCCCTTTAAATGCCTTTCAACGTCTTTCAATGCTTTATCCAGATCATCGGGGTGAACTCTTTTTTCCCATTCCGACAGGGTGTTTCCAATCTCATCCTCTTCATACCCCAGCATAGTTTTCCATTGCCTCGAAAAAAATATTTTTCCTGTAGAAAGGTCCCAGTCCCATAATCCCTGTTCGGTTCCTTCAATGGCAAATTTCCAGCGGGCTTCAGCCTTCCGTAACTGTTCCTCCGTTTTTTTCAGAACATCAATGTCGGTAAAAGCTCCGGCAATACGGATAATTTTCCCGGAATCACTCCGTTCAACAACTTTCCCTCTCATAAGAATCCATCGGTATTCTCCGGATAATCCTTCAATAGATAGTTCAGTGTGAAACGAATCGTCTCCGTTAAAGCATTTTTCCAGCACTGTCATTATTTCTTTCCTTGCCGGTTCAGAAAAGAAACCAAGCCATTCATCCATTCTCAGAGGGTCATGCTTTGTGGAAAGAGAGAAAATCTCATAAAATCCGGGACTGACAGAAACGGCACCTTCCGGAAAATTTATCTCAAACAATCCGTCCTGTGTAGCCTGAACCGCTGTCCGGTATTGTTCTTCACTGCGTCGGAGATCGGAAAACGCCTTTTCCAGTTCACTGGTTTTTTTCTGTACCTGATTCCTCAGTATGAGGCTAAATATTACCAATGTAAGGATTATAGCAACTACTGAGATCAGAATAACAAGGGCTATCTGATAGTATCTGGGGTTTATAAGGGGTTCGCCAAGCCAGGGGTTCTCAACCGCTTTCCTTTCGGAATCGGTTATTTTTCCAAAACCCTCTTCTACCAGGCTAAGAATGTCTTCCCTTCCTTTCAGCACGGCCCTGTGAAATGCACCGGTATACAGGTTGAGCGATTGCCTGAATTCACGATCGAGATTCTTCTTGTAAAGCAGGTACAGGGCTGGTGGTTCGTCAATTGTGAATACTTTCAGATTCCCTGCTGATGCATCATTGATAATAGCTTCATAACTGGGATATTCAACAATCGTGTTGATCCCGTTTTTTCGCAGTACCTCAATGCTTGCATCCCCCGCTTTTGCTCCTATGGCAAATCCCCGTAAGGTTTTGAAATCAGAAATACCGCTGAGGCTCCGGTGAAAATAAACCGGCACACGGATCTGCACATACGGTTTTGAAAAGGTTAATTTTTTTGCCCGTTCTTCTGTAAAAAATACGGTTTCGAGAACATCAGCCTTCCCTTCCAGCATAAGGCTCTGGGCCTTGTTCCAGTCGGTGGCAATCCATTCCACCTTAATCCCTGTTTTCTTGCTCCACAAATTCCACTCATCAATGAGAATACCGTTCAACTTCCCCTCCTCATCCCTGAAAATAAAGGGAGGATAGTTATCATCTGTTGCGACAACAATTTTATCTGGTTTCTGGGGCAGAGAGGCTTCACAATTCCAGTCAGGAAGCCAAAAAAACAACAATGCAATACCCGTTGCAATAGAAACAATGGAATTTGAGAACCTATTGCAGGCTATGCGTTTACTTAAACGTGATAAAACAAAAACATTGTGCACCATTCAGTTCCTTCTGCCTTCAGGACGATCTATCAAATTTATTGATTTATTAAAACCAAAGCAAATTTAAATTAGTTATTTGATTGTATTGTTTCTGCCCCTTGCCAGGGAAGCAAAAACACCCAGCAGGCTCAACGCCGAAAAAGAGAGGAACAATACACGGCTGGCATGAAGAAATGCATCCTGGTTGGAAGGATTAATCGGGTTTTTCCCGATGAAAACAGAAAGAACCAGCATGGCTATCCCCATGCTCATCATTTGTCCTGTTAGCCGCATAGTACCAACCATGGCCGAGGCAACTCCAAGGTATTCCCTTGAGACCGATCCCATGATGGCATTGGTATTCGGCGATGAAAACAGGGCAAAACCGATTCCGAGCACCACCAGGGCAAACAGGAGCCACTCAACGGACGTTGCGGCTTTTAATCCGGCAAGAATGAAAAGTCCGGTTGTGCAAAGGGCCATTCCGGCTGATGCAACGATCCTTGGTTCAATATGATCAGATAACCTTCCTGTTAGGGGAGAAAGCAGTGCCATCAGCACCGGCTGGGTCAGGATGATCAACCCGGATTCACGGGGCCCCAGATGTTTAATGTACTGAAGATAAAGACTCAACAGAAATACAATCGCCGAGGTAGCACTGTAGTTAATAAGCGCAGCAAGATTGGAAAAGGCAAAAGTGCGGTTTCTGAATAACAAACTGGTCTCAATAAGAGGACTGCGTGCCGTTTTCTCATAAAAAAGGAAAAGGATACCCAGAAACATCCCGGCGGCAACTGCTGCGATTCCCCAGCCTTCCTTCAGTTTGGGAAGTCCGGTCATGATGAGGACAAGCGATACCGCATAAAACAAAGATCCCGTCCAGTCAAAAGCGGCCGGCAAATCAGATTTCCATTCTGATTTAAGGTACACCAGAACAAGAAAAATCACCAGAAGTCCAACCGGAATCCCTGCCCAGAAAATGCTTCTCCAGCCTAAATGCTCGGTGAGAAATCCTCCGATAAAAGGCCCTGCTGAAAGACCAATGTAAACGCCGGAAACATTTAATCCCAGAGCACGTCCTCTTTTTCCTGCCGGAAATACGGATGTTATCATCGCCGTACCTGTAGCAGCTACCATCGTACTTCCTATTCCCTGTCCAATACGCGATAGAATCAGCATAACGGCATTTACCGACATCCCGGCAATAAGGGTCGCCAGAGTGAAGATGATAATACCCAGAAGAAAAATCTGCTTTCGTCCGAAAATATCAGCCAGCTTCCCCGCAGGAAGAAGAAAAACAGCAGCCGAAAGGAGAAAAGAACTCGGTATCCAGCTCATTACCATAGTATTCATTCTCAAATCACGGGCAATGGCAGGAAGGGCTATGTTGACTGACGAAAGCAGGAAGGGAGTCAGAAATGCCCCAATCGCAGAAATTACCAGCACGGTTCGTTGTTCCCTGTTCATACGGAACGGTATTTTGCTAAAATCCCTTCAGGAATTTTCCTTCAGGAATTTAATGAAGCGGCAAAGTAAAAATATTCCTTTGAATATATTTTCATCCGTTTTGCACAATTTCAAACTTTTTTTATATTTGCGCATCAGTAAAAAATATGAAAAAAGGTATTGCATATCAGATTCACGGACATCATCATTTTGATGTTGGGGTCTGATTTTGCAGTGCATATAAAAAATATCCCTAAGGTTTGCAGCACTGCAAACCTTTTTTGTTTTAAATGCATAAACGATGGAAATTGTTAAACTGGCCATTCAAAAATCAGGGCGACTGAGTGAAAAATCGCTCCAGTTGCTTTTGGAATGCGGAATTGGATTTGAAAACGGAGAGCGCCGGCTTGTTGCACGGGCCCATAACTTTCCCGTGGAACTTCTCTTTCTCCGCGATGATGATATCCCTCAGTATGTCTTCGATGGCGTAGCCGATGCGGGTATTGTCGGTGAAAATATAATTGCCGAAAAAGAATATCCGGTATACATATTGGAAAAACTGGGGTTTGCACGTTGCCGACTCTCCCTGGCAGTACCGAAATCAGTAAACTATACCGGACCTGGATGGCTTCAGGGAAAACGAATAGCCACTTCCTATCCCCGAACACTGAAAAAGTATCTCAGCGAAAACAATCTGGAAGCTGAAATACATGAAATCAGCGGAAGCGTGGAAATTGCTCCCGGAATAGGACTGGCCGACGCTATTTTTGATATTGTCAGCTCCGGTAGCACCCTTATCAGCAACGGGTTAAAAGAGGTTGAAACCATTATGCATTCCCAGGCTATTCTGATTAAGAATTCCAACCTTTCCGGCGAAAAAAACCAGATTCTCGACCGGATGCTTTTCAGAATAAGAGCCGTTCAGAAAGCAAAGAGCAATAAATATATTTTGCTGAATGCTCCCAACGAAAGCATCCCTGAAATAACCCGCCTGATACCCGGTATGAAAAGTCCTACCGTTATACCACTGGCCATGAAAGGCTGGAGTTCACTCCATTCTGTGGTAAATGAAAATGACTTCTGGGAAGTTATCGGCAAGCTGAAAGAACTCGGAGCCCAGGGAATTCTGGTTATTCCTATTGAAAAAATGATCGTTTGATGCGAAGTTTGTATTTGTTAATCCAGATAAACTATGTCGTCCATAATGCAAATAATAACAGATCCTCCAAGAAATACATGGGATGAATTGCTTGCCCGGCCCCTGCTGAAAAGCGATGTGCTGGAAGAATCGGTAAGGAAGATTCTTGAAGAGGTCCGCAGGGAAGGGGATAGCGCCATTCGCTCACTCACAGCCAGATTTGACGGTGCCGATATTCCTGTATCGCGGGTGGCACCGGCAGAATTTGAACAGGCTGATGCACGGCTTTCTTCCGATACCAAAAAAGCTATTGACATTGCCATTGCCAACATTACCAGGTTTCACAAAGCGCAGATACCAGCCGAAATAAGGGTGGAAACTACTCCGGGTGTTCAGTGCTGGCAAAAATGTGTTCCGATTCAAAGAGTTGGCCTTTATGTTCCCGGAGGTTCAGCTCCGCTTTTTTCCACCGTGCTGATGCTCGGTATACCTGCCAGACTGGCTGGTTGTGAGCGCATCGTGCTGTGCACACCGCCCGGAAAAGATACAGCCGTCCATCCGGCCATTCTCTATTCAGCAAAAGCAATAGGAATTACTGAAGTGTACAAAATTGGAGGAGTACAGGCTATTGCAGCCATGGCATACGGCACTGAAACCGTCCCGGCAGTGAACAAAATTTTCGGCCCCGGAAACCAGTATGTTACCATTGCCAAACAAATTGTCAGCCGGCAGGGAGTAGCCATTGACCTTCCGGCCGGCCCGTCAGAGGTAATGGTTATAGCTGATGAAACCGCCATTCCTTCATTCGTGGCTTCCGATTTACTGGCCCAGGCAGAACATGGCCCCGACAGCCAGGTGATTCTGATTACAACCCGACCCGAAATCGTGCAACCGGTGCTGTCAGAATTGCATACTCAACTCACAGCCCTGCCCCGGAAAAAAATCGCCGAACAAAGCCTTTCCGCCAGCAAAATTATTGTTGTTAAAGACAATCAGACGCTGATGGAAATGGTTAACGAATACGCTCCCGAACACCTGATCATCGCTGCCCGTGATGCAGAAAACCTTGCCAGGCAGGTTCTTAACGCCGGTTCGGTTTTTATCGGCAACTATTCCCCGGAAAGCGCAGGAGATTATGCCTCAGGTACCAACCATACTCTCCCAACCTATGGTTATGCCAGAGTTTCCGGCGGGGTCAATATGGACTCCTTCCTGAAGAAAATTACTTTCCAGGAACTTTCAGAGTTTGGCCTGCGAAATCTGGGACCGGCTGTAATGAACATGGCCGCCGTCGAAGAACTTGAAGGCCATCGGAATGCTGTTAAAGTTCGTTTTGATTATCTGAGCAAAAAACAAAGCTGATGAAACCCGCATGTTTTATAAAAACCAACGCCTCGGTGATAAAATCACCAACCTGTGGTTTCCATCATACCATTGAAAATCAATTTTATTATAATGAACCTTGATCTGTTTTTCCGGCCTTCGGTTTTGTCTCTGACTCCCTATTCTTCGGCCCGTGACGATTTTCAGGGAGAGGCCTCGGTGTTTCTTGACGCCAACGAAAACCCCTATAACAGCCCTTATAACCGTTATCCCGACCCGCACCACAGAAAACTGCGGAAGCGGATTTCTGAATTGAAACAGGTTCCGCCTGAATCAATTTTTCTGGGAAATGGAAGTGACGAGGCGATTGATTTGCTCATCAGGGCTGCCTGCGAACCAGGTGTGCACTCCATTCTGGCCATTGACCCCACATACGGTATGTATGCGGTTGCCGCTGCAGTTAACAATGTGAAATATACCAGGGTATTGCTGAATGAGGATTTTACCCTGAACCGGGAGAAACTTCTCCGGGCAGTGACTCCCAAAACCAGACTGCTGTTCCTCTGCTCGCCGAACAATCCTACGGCCAACAGTTTTGATTCCGGGGATATTGACTACGTTATCAGAAACTTCCCTGGGCTGGTGGTGCTTGATGAAGCCTATATTGATTTTTCCCGTCATCCGGGTTTCCTCGGGCGCTTGCAGGAATATGAAAATCTGGTTATCCTGCAGACGTTCTCCAAAGCCTGGGGACTTGCCGGCGCACGGCTGGGAATGGCTTTTGCGCATCCCGACATCATCAGTATTCTCTACAAAATCAAGTATCCCTATAATATAAATGTGTTAACACAGGAACTTGTCCTTAATGTCCTCAGTCAACCCTCTGTTAAAGACCAGTGGGTGGAGATGATCCTGAAGGAACGCGCCATACTCGAACAGGCGCTTGCCGCCCTGCCCTGCATTAAAAACGTATACCCTTCTGATGCTAATTTCCTTCTTGTCAGGGTTGATGAGCCCGAAAAAATTTACAACTGGCTTTGTACCCGGTCCGTTATTGTGCGCAACCGCTCCAACGTCAGCCTCTGTTCCGGATGCCTGCGGATTACAGTTGGTACACCCGGGGAAAACAGGATACTGCTGGAAGCTCTTTCATCCTATATTCACTAAAATATGGCCGGAAAAAAAGTTCTTTTCATTGATCGCGATGGCACACTGATTGTTGAGCCACAGGATACATTTCAGATTGATTCACTGGAACGTCTGGAATTTTTACCTGGAGTTTTCAGAAATCTTCATTACATACGGCATAACTGCAATTACGAGCTCGTAATGGTAAGCAATCAGGATGGACTGGGTACGCCAGCATATCCGCAGGCTGCTTTTGACCTGGTCCAGAGCAAATTGATAACATATTTTGCCAATGAAGGAGTTTTCTTTGATGACATTTATATCGATCCCTCTTTTCCGCATGAAAATTCACCTGGCAGAAAACCGGGCACCGGCATGCTGACAAAGTATTTCAGCCCCGGCTACAATCTGGCCGAATCCTATGTTATAGGCGATCGCCTGACAGATATTGAACTTGCCCGCAACCTGGGGGCATCCGGAATTCTCATCGGAGATGCTTCCCGTTGGGATGAGGTGCAAAAAGCCGGACTCAATGCCTGGTGCGCCCTGGTGAGTCCTGACTGGGATCAGATTGCAGAGTTCCTGATGCAGCGAAACCGCTACGCTCAGGTTAGAAGGACAACCAGGGAAACGGATATTTCTGTTTCCATTAGCCTGGATGGAAAAGGCACAGGTAACATTTCCACAGGAATCGGTTTTTTTGACCATATGCTGGATCAGATTGCACGCCACTCCGGATGCGATATCAGCATCCAGGTAAAAGGCGATCTCCACGTGGATGAACACCATACTATAGAGGATGTTGCTCTGAGTCTGGGCGAAGCCTTCCGCACAGCACTGGGTGATATGAAAGGAGTACAGCGCTATGGATTTGCACTGCCTATGGATGAATCAAGGGCAACTGTGCTGATTGATTTCGGTGGCCGTTCCTTTTTCCGTTGGAAAGCCGTTTTCCGCAGAGAACGTATCGGGGAATTCCCCACTGAAATGTTTCCGCATTTTTTCCGTTCCTTTGCTGATGCGGCACGTTGCAACCTTCATATTACCGCATTGGGCGAAAACGAACACCATAAAGCAGAAGCCATCTTTAAAGCCTTTGCGCGGGCCATGGGCATGGCGGTCAGAAAAGACCGCATAAAAAATTATTTACCCAGCACCAAAGGAAAAATCTGATGCCAGACACAGCTATGCATAACAACCTGAATACGGCCATCTTGCTGATTCACTGCCCCGATCAGAAGGGAATTGTTGCTGCCCTGACTCGTTTTATACACGAAAACAATGGCAACATTGTATATCTCGACCAGCATGTGGATCATACCGACAAGGCCTTCTTTCTTCGTATTGAATGGGATCTCAAAGATTTTCTGATTCCTGATGCCAAGATTGCCGACTATTTTCAAACCCTGCTGGCCGGAAAATACAATATGAGCTGGCAACTGCATTTCTCCAACCACATTCCGCGTATGGCCATCATGGTTTCGCGTCTTTCTCATTGCCTTTACGACCTGCTTTCCCGCTGGCAAGATAAGGAATGGAAAGTGGAGATTCCCCTGATTCTGAGTAACCACAGGGAACTCCAGCACATTGCCTCACAGTTCCATATACCGTTTTTTTATATTCCTGTTTCCGGAAACAATAAAAGGGAAGCAGAACAAAAGCAACTGAAGCTCCTGAAAGAACAAAATATTGATTTTATTATACTTGCCAGGTATATGCAGGTTTTGTCTGAACATTTTATCAATGAATACCCATTCCGCATTATCAATATTCATCACTCTTTTCTTCCTGCTTTTCCCGGAGCACGGCCTTATCAGTCGGCTTACGAACGGGGTGTTAAAATCATCGGGGCTACCAGCCACTATGTGACCCGGGAACTTGATGCCGGGCCCATCATTGAACAGGATGTAACTCGAATTACCCACAAGGACAGTGTGGCCGATATCATCCGAAAAGGCCAGGATCTGGAAAAAATTGTCCTTGCTCGCGCTGTTTATGCCCATATTGAACACAAACTTCTTGTATATAAAAATAAAACCATTGTTTTTAGTTGAAATGAGCGAAGTTGTTATCATCCGCTATAATGCCGGCAACATTCAGTCGGTAGTGTATGCTCTGGAACGACTGGGAGTCAGGCCGGTTGTCACCGACAAGGCAGACCAGATCAGAAACGCCGGCAAAGTAATTTTTCCCGGCGTAGGAGAGGCCTCAACTACAATGAACTACCTCAGGGAAAAGGGCCTTGACACTCTTATCGCATCCCTTACCCAGCCGGTTTTGGGCATTTGCCTCGGCCTTCAGCTGATGTGCCGTTTCTCGGAAGAAGGAAATACCCAATGCATGGGTATTTTCGATGCTGAGGTGAAAAAATTTCCCGATACCACTGAAAAGGAAGCCCGCCTTAAAGTACCTCATATGGGCTGGAATACGGTAACAAAAACAGATCTGGATTGCCCGCTTCTGAGTGGCCTTGACAACGCTCCGTTTTTTTACTTTGTTCATAGTTTTTATGCAACAGCCGGACCCCATACCGCTGCTGAAACATTCTACGGGTTGTCTTTCAGCTCTGTCCTTCGCAACAGAAACTTTATGGCCGTTCAGTTTCATCCTGAGAAAAGCGGAACAGCAGGTGAAGTTCTTCTCAGAAATTTCCTGAAGCTATGATGCAGTTAATACCGGCAATTGATATTATCGAAGGGAGGTGCGTTCGACTCAAAAAAGGGGACTTCGCATCAGTGACGGTTTACGATTATGAACCCGATGACCTTGTTGCAACGTTTTATCAGTCAGGCCTTACACAGATACACTGCGTTGACCTCGACGGTGCACGGAAACGAAGTCCGGTAAACTTGTCTGCTCTTAAAAAAATGGCGGCTTCGACTCCTGTTAAAATCGAATGGGGTGGGGGAATCACTTCCTCTGCCGACATCCATACAATTCTCTCACTGGGAGCAGAACGTATTGTTGCAGGCAGTGCAGCTGCTACGGATACTGAACTGGTTAAAAACTGGCTGAGGGAATTCGGGCCAGATAAAATAGTGGTGGGTGCCGATATCAGGGATTTCAAAATTGCCGTGCATGGCTGGTCAGATACAAGCGACTGGAATCTGAATGATTTTCTGGCTTTCTGGCTGAAGGAAGGAGCAAAATACTTTCTGTGCACCGATATATCGCGCGACGGTCTTTTGAAAGGCCCTGCCGTGGATTTATACAAACAGTTAAAAAAACAGTTTCCTGAAGCTTTTCTGATTGCCAGCGGAGGAGTAGCCTGCTATGACGACCTGGTTGAACTGCAAAAGGCCGGCGTCGATGCGGCGATCATAGGCAAAGCCTTCTATGAAGGAAAGATTTCACTGAACGAAATGCAAACATTCATTGCACATGCTAGCTAAACGTATTATCCCCTGCCTTGATGTGAAAGACGGTAAGACCGTCAAGGGTGTTAAATTTGTGAATATTCAGGAGGCCGGTGACCCGGTGGAACTCGGCAGCCGGTATTCCGAGCAGGGAGCCGATGAACTGGTTTACCTCGATATTACTGCCAGCCATGAAGGTCGCAAGCTGTTTCATGACCTGGTGCGCCGAATTGCCCGCCACCTGAATATACCGTTTACGGTAGGTGGCGGTATTTCTGAACTGTCCGATGCCGAAGCCCTGCTGATGGCAGGAGCCGACAAAATATCTATAAATACTTCTGCTGTGCTGAATCCCGGATTGATTACTTCCCTGGCTCAAAATTTCGGAACCCAGTTTGTGGTTGTAGCTATAGATGCCCGTTTTGAAAACGGCCAATGGACAGTATATACCCACGGAGGACGCAAACAGACGGAAAAAGAACTGTTCAGCTGGGCCAGGGAGGCTCAGGAACGTGGTGCCGGAGAAATTCTTTTTACCTCCATGAACCACGACGGCACCAAAAATGGGTATGCAGTTGAGGCACTGGCTATGCTTTCCGGTCAGCTTTCCATTCCTGTTATAGCATCAGGCGGGGCGGGCAATATGGAACATTTTGCCGAGGTATTTACGGCCGGAAAAGCCGATGCAGCCCTTGCAGCCAGCGTTTTTCATTATGGCGAAATACCCCTGCCGGCACTCAAAAAATACCTTGCCGAAAGAAATATCCCTGTACGAATATAAAGAGTTTGTTTATGCAACCTGATTTTTCAAAGCTCGGAGGGCTTGTCCCTGCCGTCATTCAGAGCGCTTCCACCAAAAACATACTGATGGTTGGTTTTATGAATCAAGAAGCGTATGAAAAAACCCTGTCCACCGGATTGGTTACCTTTTTTAGCCGTACCCGCAATAAGCTGTGGACTAAAGGAGAAGAAAGCGGACATTTCCTGAAGGTGATTAGCGTCCATGCCGATTGTGATAACGATACACTCCTGGTTCTTGCCGAACCAAATGGTCCTACCTGCCATCTCGGAAACGAATCGTGTTTTGCCGATACCCGCTATACAGGTATCTCGTTCCTTATTGATCTGGAGGCTGTAATAGAATCCAGAAAACGCGAAATGCCTGAAAATTCCTATACTACCCAGCTCTTCCGGGAAGGTGTTAACCGGATAGCGCAGAAAGTAGGAGAGGAGGCAGTGGAAGTGGTAGTGGAGGCAATCAATAACAACAGGGAAAGATTATTGAATGAAGCGGCCGACCTGATATACCATTTTCTGGTGCTCCTTGCTTCAAAGAACCTGAAACTGGAGGATGTGGTTGATATCCTTCAGAAACGCCACGGATAAATGTTGGCCGGCAAATAATGCTAACATTACTGTTTTTCTATCGCTTCCAGCAATGTCTCGATGGAAAACGGTTTGGTAAGAATGACATCGGCCCCAAGTTTCCTTGCGGTGGCAAGATGATCATTGGCGCTGATACGCCCCCCTCCTGAAATGGCTATGATTCTGGGCTTCGGCTGAAGTTTTTTTGCATGCAGAAGAACTTCTATCCCATCTGCCTCGGGCATAATGATGTCTGTTATGATTACATCAGGAACAAACACCTGCAGGGCTTTGATGGCTTCATTTCCGTTACTCGCAGTATATACTGCATAACCCTCATCTGCCAATGCTTCCTGAATGCCTTCCCTGACCAGTTTTTCATCATCTACAACCAGTATCTGCTTCATTTTTTTTCTTAATATGTCCGTTTATTCCTTTTTATTTACTAATGGTAAAAATATTTTCATGATAGTGCCTTCCCCGGGATGGCTTTTAACCTGTATTTCACCATTGTATTTCTTCACCAGATTGTGTACAATGTATAATCCCAGGCCGGTACCAAGTCACTAATGGTAAAAATATTTTCATGATAGTGCCTTCCCCGGGATGGCTTTTAACCTGTATTTCACCATTGTATTTCTTCACCAGATTGTGTACAATGTATAATCCCAGGCCGGTACCAAGTCCTACATCCTTGGTGGTGAAAAAAGGTTCGAATATCCGGTTGATATTCTTTTCACTGATGCCACAGCCACTATCTTCAACATGGATTATGGCATACCGTTCAGGATGATTTTCATTTCCGCTCTTTACTTGTGTTTCATCGGCATAGGCACAACGCACAACAATGGATAACCTGCCTTTTCCTTCCATCGCATGAATGGCATTGGTGATCAGATTCTGGATAATCTGGTGCAAATGGACAGGGTTCACATTCACAAAACCGCAATCATCCAGTTCTGCATTGAAATCAATTGCTTCCGGTATGGTGTCTTTGATCAGGTCAAGAATATTGCTTACCATCTCCTTCAGGTTGATATCTTCCCGGTGATCATCCGGATAATTTGTGAAGGACACGATTTGCTGAAGCAATTGCTTTCCGCGTTCCTGGGCCAGAAGAATTTTCTCCAGGTTTTTTCTCAATTTATTGTTATTTCCTGCTTCTTTCAGCGCCATTTCGGTATATAACTGCATTCCCAGAATAAGGTTGTTGAAATCATGCGCAATGCCGCCCGCAAGTGTTCCTATGGCCTGAAGCTTTTCGGCCTGTTTCAGCCTCTCTTCCAGCTGATGCGGTTCGGTAATGTCTTCTATAATACCGTCATAATAAATTTGACCATCAGGACTTTTATACACCTTTCCCCTGTCTTTTACAATAATTTGTGTTCCGTCTTTCCGTTTGAGATGAATTTCCGGCTGGTAGTATTCTCTGCCAGGTTCATGATATTGCAGGAGTTTTTCCCTTTCACCCGGTTCACTGTAAAAATCCTGCACCGGATGGGCAAATATTTCCTCCGGAGAATCGTATCCCAGCATGTTGATGAAAGCCCGATTGGCAAACAGGAGTTTTCCTTCGCGACTGGTACGGTAAATACCTACCGGAAGCCGGTTTGTTAATGACCGGTATTTTTCTTCACTTTCCAGGAGTGCTTCTTCTGCCTGCTTGATGGCTGAAATGTCCACAACAAATCCTCTGAAACCCTCCGGTTTTCCATCCTGGTATTTTACATCGGAGTATATCAGAACGGGTATTGTTGAACCATCTTTTCTTCTTGCAACATATGAATTTCCCTTAATTGCTTCTCCCGAAAGAAGTTTTTTTATGTTTTCTTTTAAGCGTGGCTGATCTTCAGGAACAATCAGATCAAAGGCATTGATTTTGTCATCTTTTGTATAGCCGAATATTTTGTAGGAACTCTCATTAAGGAACAAAAAATTCCCTTCCATATCAATTTCAAAAACTGTTTCAGGCAGAAGCTGGGCAAACTCCTTGAATTGCGAGTTGCTTTTCTGCAGTTCCTCCATCATCTGGTGGTGCCGCGTGGAATCAAAACCAAGGCAGGCAATTCCGTCAAATTTTCCTTCATGTTCAATTGCCCACCAGAGACAGTTCAGGTAAAGGCTGTTGCCATTGGCACTTTGAATACGTACTTCGATAAAACTTTTTCGCGAATGATCCTCTTCCCATGGTGTCCTGAGCGATTTTTCCGGCCCAATAAAATCCGCCAACCGGTAAATATGTTCTTCCGGCCTGCAACCTGAAAAAGACAAGCCTTCCTGATTGATATAGGAAAGACGGAGAAACCGGTTGAATTCGCAATAAATAACAGGAGAACGCTGAAACAACATTCTCAAAAAATCCCTCTCAGAACGGGATATCCGGTATGAATCGTTCTGAAACTGCATCAACCTGATTGGCGGGATAAATATACAAAAGAGCTTTTGTTATCCAACGAACTAAAAAGCCTGTTGGTGTAAACAACCAACAGGCTTTACTATTGTATTCTGATTGAGATACTTACCAGATAACAGCCCGTTCTTCTTCCGGCAGATACATCGGATCTCCCGGCTTAATATCAAACGATTTATAAAATTCGGGCATGTTGCGCAGAGGGCCGTTCACCCTGAATCTTCCGAGACTGTGCACATCTTCTTTGGTCCGGCGAAGGATTTCCTGATCCCTTATATTCTGAGCCCATACATGTGCATAGCCAAGGAAAAAACGTTGATCCGGTGTAAATCCGTCAATTCTGGTATTGCTCTTCCCTTCCTCCGTCATTTTGAAGGCAGTATAGGCAACATTAAGACCTCCCAGATCGGCAATATTCTCTCCCAAAGTCAGCTTGCCGTTTGCATGGGTTGAATCAAGCACAACATACTGATCGTATTGCTTTACGAGTATTTCGGTCCGTTCATTGAAGCGTTTGGCATCTTCCGGAGTCCACCATTCACTTAAATTCCCATCCTTATCAAATTTACGCCCTTCATCGTCAAAGCCATGCGTCATTTCATGTCCTATTACCATGCCTATCGCTCCGTAATTCACTGCATCGTCAGCTGTCATAGAGAAGAAGGGTGGCTGAAGAATTCCGGCCGGGAAAACAATTTCATTGTTCGATGGATTATAATAAGCATTAACCGTTTGCGGCGTCATTTGCCATTCCATCGGATCAACGGGCTTGTTAACCTTGGAAAGCATATAAGCCCGGTTGAACCGCTCTGCTTCGATTACATTTTCAATGTAACTGCTTTCTCCAACTTTTAGTTCCGAATAATCACGCCATTTATCCGGGTACCCGATTTTTACCTTCATGGCAGCAAGTTTCTCCAGTGCCTTCTGTTTGGTGGTATCACTCATCCAGGTTAGATTCTGTATGCGCTCTCCCAGAGCTTTCCGCAGATTCTCAACCAGGGTGAGCATCCGTTGTTTTGCTTCCGGAGGGAAATATTCCTTGACGTATGCTTCTCCTATAGCCTCGCCAAGGGCATAACTGGCTGTATTCAGAACCCGTTTCCAGCGTGGCTGCATCTCCTCTTTTCCCGACATTGTCTTTCCGTAAAAAGCAAAATGGGCTTGTTCAAATGGTTCGCTGACGTAAGGGGCTGATTCGTTCAGCACATTCCAGCATAAATAAAGTTTCCATGTTTCCACAGGAACCTTATTAAGCAATTCGCCGGCAGCTTTAAAGAAATCCGGCTGGGCCACATTCACTTCTCCCGGGTCGGTTACGCCGATCCCTTCAAAGTACCTCTTCCACGATATCTGAGGTACTTCCTTCTGCAGTTGGGCCAGCGACATTTTATGGTACACATTATCCGGATCGCGCATGGCAAGCCGCGACATGGATGCTTTGGCGAGCTGGGTTTCCAGATCAAAAATCAAACGGGCAGCTTCCCTGGCTTCTTTCTCATTCTTGCCCGATAATGTGAAGATTGTAGTGATATAATCAAGATATTTCTCCCTGATTTCCTTCATGCGGGCATTATCCTCAAGATAATAATCCCGGTCAGGCATTCCCAGTCCGCCTTGCCATAACCATGCCAGCATCCACCGGCTGTTTTTGCTGTCAGCCTCAGCAAATATATTGAACAGTGGACTTATAGAATGCGCATGCATGCTGATAAGGAATTCCTTAACTTCCTCGCGGCTTTTTATCCCTTCTATTTGTTTCAGCAATGGTTCCAGTGGCTTAATCCCCGCCTGATTGATGGCTGCTGTATCCATCCCTGTTTTCAGAAATAGCCCAATCTTCGCAGCAACCGGATCATCCGATCCTGCTGTTTTTGCCATCTTTTCCGTGAGTTTTCTCAGTGCTTCAAGATTTTCTTCCTGCAGCTTGTCAAACGTTCCATATCGGCTGTATTCCGGCTTCAGAGGATTCTTTTGCATCCAGCCTCCGTTGGCAAACTGATAAAAATCAGTGCCCGGCTGCACCGAAAGATCCATGTCCGTCTTGTCAATACCTGTATATTTATTTTCTTTCATACATGAGGTCACTAAACTGATAAAAAGAAGAATTAAGCCGAAATGGCACACTGAGCGTATTTTATGTTCTCGCTTCATATAAAAAGTTTTTATGGATCTGTAGTTTTTGTCAATCAATTAAACTGCAGAAGGGTTTTCTTGATAATATCCAGGGCTTCCCTCAGCTGTTCCTCTGTTATTACCAGAGGCGGAGCAAAACGGATGATATGCTGATGCGTCGGTTTGGCCAGCAATCCGTTTTCCTTCAGTGCCAGGCAAACATCCCAGGCTTCCTTTCCGTTTTTTGGCCGAATAACAATAGCATTCAGCAATCCTTTTCCCCTGACGATTTCAACCATCTCATGCCGGAACGATTTTAACTCCTGCCGGAAGATTTCGCCAAGCCGGGCTGCATTTTCCGGAAGCTTCTCGTCACGGATTACTTCAAGCGCCGCAATGGCAACCTTGGCAGCAAGAGGATTCCCTCCAAATGTGGATCCATGCTCGCCAGGTTTGATGCACAACATGATATCATCATCGGCCAGCACGGCTGATATTGGCATTACCCCGCCGCTCAATGCCTTACCAAGAATGAGTATGTCGGGCCGCACCCCTTCATGATCGCAACAAAGCATTTTTCCTGTACGCCCGATCCCTGTCTGCACTTCATCGGCAATGAATAAAACATTCTTCTTCCGACACAGTTCATAAGCCTTTTTAATATATCCTTCGTCAGGAACATATACGCCCGCCTCCCCCTGAATGGGCTCTACCAGAAATCCTGCTACATTCGGATTCTCAAGAGCTTTCTCAAGCGCCGGAATATTGTTGTAGGGTATCTTTATAAAACCGGGCGTATAGGGACCGAAACCCTTGTATGAATCCGGGTCAGTTGACATGGAAATAACCGTGATGGTGCGGCCATGGAAATTTCCCTCACATACAATAATCTGGGCTTCATTTTCCGGTATTCCCTTCTTTTCATAGGCCCATTTGCGGCATAGTTTCAGGGCAGTTTCATCTCCTTCTGCACCGGTGTTCATGGGCAATACCTTGTCATATCCAAAGTACCGGGTGACAAATTCTTCATATTCCCCTAATGCACTGTTATAAAAAGCCCTTGACGTAAGTGTGAGCTTCTTGGCCTGGTTAACCAAAGCATTGATAATTTTGGGATGACAATGCCCCTGATTTACTGCTGAATAGGCTGAAAGAAAATCAAAGTACCTTCTTCCGTCTGTATCCCATACATACACTCCTTCACCCCGGTCCAATACCACCGGCAACGGATGATAATTATGTGCTCCGTACTTGTTCTCTCTTTCAATGTAATCCTTTGCTGTCATAGTCGTGATGTTTAAAAATTCAAACCTGTATTTAAAGCGTCAAATTTATATGTATTTTATTGAATCGCAGGAGAATTTTTATCATGTTTTTTAATTTTTTGTTCATCCGTTACGAATCGCTACCTTTGAATTGATTACAGTTATTTATGATACGAAACAGAAAATCCTGCTCCTATGCCAGTTAATGATCTGATACTCCGGCGTCATTCTGCCCTGGCCTTTTCGCCAGAACCTCTTGATGAGGAAACCCTCGGAAGTTTGTTTGAAGCGGCTCGCTGGGCACCCTCTTCATCCAACCTTCAGCCATGGCTGTTTCTATATGCTCAATCCAATCAGAATGACTTGTTTCAGGCCATTCTGTCGGCACTTAACGAAGGAAACCGCATCTGGGCAAAGAATGCCTCATTGCTGGTTGTAACATTGGCCAGAATTGTTACGGAGAAAAACACACCCAATCCTTATGCATGGCACGACTGCGGACTTGCTTTGCAGAACCTTCTCCTGCAGGCAACCTCTCTCGGCCTTGCCGCTCACCCTATGGCGGGCTTTGACCGGCCAAAACTTGTCAATGTTCTACAGATCCCCGATTTCTTCCAGCCGGTTACCGTAACTGCAGTCGGTTGGCCGGGAAATCCTGACCAGCTTCCGGAGTACCTCCGCCAGCGATCCCGGAATCCCCGAAACAGAAAAGAAACCGGGGAAATTGTTCGAAATGCGTTTTTTAAATGAACAGACTTACCTTATTATAATCTGGTAACTCGACTCCAGTTATTGTTGCCGGTGACTATCATTTATTCTCCATCAAATCGCTTTTTCCATTTGCCGGTTTGTTGACGACGTATTCTTCCTTATTGTGTTGCCTTAAGATAAAAATAGCATTAAGTTAAGTTTAATCTTTTCTTAATCCATCAAGGCATATCTGCCAATAATTTACCATAATTTAATAATGCTTTCATGTTTGCATGAAGCATGAAAAGTTTCTTTGCACTGAAGAAATTCATTCTCTTATGAAGTATATTGTAAAGTTGTTGCAGATTTTTATCACTTTGTTCCTTTTTGCCTTTGAAGCCCATGGTCAGACTGGTACAATACAGGGTACAATTAGCGATGCAAAAACAGGTGAGTCTCTTATTGGCACCAACATCGTGCTCCAGGGCACTTATACCGGAACCACATCTGACCTTGACGGTAATTTCCGGCTTTCAAATGTTAATCCGGGTACATACAACCTTGTTGTTTCCTATATTTCTTATAACCAGCAAATAATCCGTGTAACAGTTAAGGCCAACGAAACAACCCGGGTGGATGTCAGGCTCGAACCGGCAACTCTGGAGATCGAGTCAGTAAAGGTGACGGCAACACGCCGCACCAACACAGAAATGGCACTCATCAGCAGCCTGAAAGCAAGCAACGTGGTTGCTAACGGCATATCCAATCAGCAGATCATCCGTTCACAGGATAAGGATGCTTCGGAAGTAGTGCGCCGCGTGCCAGGCATTACCATCCGCGACGGCCGGTTTGTTATTGTCCGGGGTCTGGTGGAACGCTACAATGTTACCTGGCTGAACGGAATCCCTGCTCCAAGCTCTGAACCGGATATGCGTTCCTTTTCCTTTGACCTGATTCCCTCAAACCAGATTGATAATATTGTGATTTATAAAACACCGGCACCTGAGTTGCCTGCCGATTTTGCAGGCGCCGCAATCCAGATATCTTCCCTTGGATTTTCCGAAAAAAATAGTGTTGGCATTAGTTATTCGGCAGGTTATGTTGAGGGGACTACCTTTAAAACATACTATAAATATCAGGGAGGAAAATATGACTGGCTTGGGTTTGATGACGGTACAAGGGCAATCCCAGACGGATTTCCTTCTACTAAGGAATTCAGGGCTCTTGCTTCGAATTCTTCAGCAGAGGATAAACAAAAAATTCAGGAACTGGGCCGAAGTTTCAGTAAAATCTGGACCCCTTATGCAATCCGGTCAGCTCCCATGAACCATACCGTCAATTTCACCGTATCGCACTATTTTTTGCTGGGAAAGACCTCTCTTGGTCTTGTTTCTTCCGTTCTCTACAACAAAACAACTGATTCTGACCATATATTACGAAAGGGGTATCAGGCGTATAATACCATCCTTGATAAATCAAACCCTTACTACGTTTACTACGATGATAAATACAAAGAAACAGCCAGAACCGGAGCCCTTCTCAACCTGAATTATGTTTTTGGCAATAACCAGAAAATCGAATTCAGAAATCTGATCAATCAGCAGGGGGCTTCATCAACTACCCTGCGTACCGGACAAAATTTTTACGGAGGAAACTTCGAAAAAAACTATGAACTCGATTATCAGTCCCGGCTTACTTTTTCTTCAACCCTTGGAGGGAAACATACCTTATTCAATCAGTTGACTGCATTTGACTGGGCAATTGGCTATGCCTATGCTGATCAGAACAGACCCGATATCCGTCGGGTGCAAACTTCCCTCTCAGGCGACCTGGATCCAAAAATGGATCCTTTCCGGATCGGTGTCAATTTTAATGCCGACCCTAAATTGCTTGGACGTCTGTTTCTTCAGAACTACGAACATCTTAAAAACGTTAATCTGAATCTCTCCCAGAAAATTCCGTTAGGTAACTTTGTTCCTGAAATCAAAGCGGGTTTTCTGTATACCGATTTGCGGCGAAATTTCAAAGCCAGAAATATAGGATTTGCCTTTGCCAATATCTTTAAATTTAACTGGAATCTTACTAAACTGCCGGTTGACTCTGTTGCCTTTTCCCCTCAATTCTTTTCTACAATAAGAGATTTGTTTGCTGATGAAAACATCAACCCGGAAACCGGACTTAAAATTGATGAATCAACAAATAAATCAGATTCATACAAGGCATGGAACATAACATATGCTGCATATGCCGGAATATTGATTCCTTTGTTCAACAAGATCAAAATTTACACCGGCGTTCGCTACGAAAATAATTCCCAGAATCTTTCGGGATTCCTCCAAGCGACGGGCGACAGCCTTGTAGTCAGGAACATTTTCAAGGACCTTTTCCCTTCAGTTAACGTAGCCTACAATGTTACAGACAATATTTTATTACGTTTTGCCTATGGAAAAACGGTCAATCGGCCTGAATTCAGAGAAATAAGCCCGTTTGCCTTTTTCGATTTTGATGAAAATGCAAGCATATACGGAAATCCGAACCTCAAAAATGCTTATATTCATAACACCGATCTCCGTTTTGAATGGTACCCTTCTCAGGGAGAAATTGTCTCCCTTGGTATCTTTAATAAAAATTTTGTGCAACCAATTGAAAAACAATTGGTTAATGTTGGAACAGGGTACAACTATACATTCCGTAATGCCAGGTCGGCTTATTCAAGAGGAGTTGAACTCGAAGTGCGAAAAACTTTTCAGTTTCTGGAAAACTCCCCTTCCTTTGTGCATCTGCTGAAAGATTTTACACTGATTTTAAACGGATCTGTAATTCAAAGCCGGATCAATAACCCCGATCCGAATGAAAGGGATTCAATCAGGCCTCTCCAGGGACAATCGCCCTATATTATAAACGCCGGCTTGTACTACCAGCAGGAAAAATCCGGAATATCTGTAACCGCTCTCTACAATGTTATCGGAAAACGCATAGACTACATCGGGGATCTGGAAACTCCTCATATCTGGGAAATGCCTTTTCATTCCCTTGATTTAACTGTCAGTAAAAAAATCGGCCGGTTTGTTACACTAAAACTGGGAGCTAAAAATATTCTTGATCAAACGGTCATTTTCCAGCAATACGAAGAACCCTTACTGAAAAATATGGAGCAAAAAGTAACCCGGATTCAGACTACCAGAAAATTTGTTCCCGGTCGCCAGTTCTCTGTTGGCGTTTCCCTTTTGTTCTAATGCCAGTCTGAAAGAAAGCTCAACCGGAAAAAGTGCTGATCAGGCATATTAGGGTTGATTTTTCAATCCATATTCCGGCAGAGCGGTAGAGCTTTCGTTTCGTCTTTCCCGCAATAAAAAATTTTTAAGAACCAAATCACACTAAAATAATTAAACCAAAGGGGCGGCATTATTGGCTGTGTCATAATGCCACCCCTTCGGGGTTCTAATTGATTTTCCTGATGGATTTTTCTACAATAATGCCATCCTTTCGTGATTGGATCAGTATTGTATAACATTTCGAAATAGGAATCAAGACGATATAGTATTAGTCGGGATAATACACAGTAGCAGTGAAGCAAACTTAAGGTGTTGCGGGTTGAATTGCAAAGCAGGCATCCGGGCAAATCCCGCTGAAACGAAGTGGAAGCGGCCTGGATTAAGCCTGGATTGCGCATCAGGAGAGCAAGCGAACTGATGCGCAGTGTGATGACCATCAGGGTTGGCATCCGGGCAAATCCCGCTGAAACGAAGTGGAAGCGGCCTGGATTAATTTAATCTTAAGCATTTTGATGGATTCATGCATAAATAAAAGTCCCTTAAAATTGACTTAATACCCTAAGCCTACTTTTGTTCCGTAACCAAAATTTTATCTTTTATGAAAAAACTTGTACTTATTGGTATCGCGCTGATCCTTTTTTATTCAGGAATCAAAGCGCAAAACATTAGCAATCCGTTCTTTGACCAGGTTCTCTTCAGGGGAGCTTTTGGTACGACCAACTGGACAGAAGGCTGGGCAAACTGGGATCCCCAGAATACAAACTATGCCCCTGCCAATAAAATCATTCCGGGAGGAGATATTTCGCAAAATCAGGTGTGGAAAAATTCTCCCCTTCTTAAAAAAGCTGATTTCACTGATCAGGATGTAAATACTGCTTTTTTTGAAAAGGTTGATTTTATAGGGGCCTTCGGAACAACTGACTGGACAGAAGGCTGGGCAAACTGGGATCCTCAGAATACAACATATGGTGCTCCAACGGTTACAGTCCCTGGAGGCGATATTTCTGCCAACACTACCTGGACAAAAAACAATGTCTATCTTCTTGACGGCTGGGTCTATGTTATTGACGGGGTTACCCTTACCATTGAGCCGGGAACGGTTATCCGTGGCAACAA